>Ga0099797_101401_pt1 | contig 12798 bp, 14 predicted proteins | sample Uncmet_Sort48C_1_FD_89871 | JGI IMG/M metagenome (GOLD analysis project Ga0099797, IMG submission 89871) | Marine eukaryotic communities from CALCOFI LINE 67, Pacific Ocean - C012_Sort48C_1 | ecosystem: Environmental > Aquatic > Marine > Oceanic | place: Pacific Ocean: Monterey Bay | collected... | reverse complement strand
AACTGGAGACGTGCGTACGTTTTCCACATTAAAATGGAAATCGATTTGGGCGTGGTGTGTGTGATGACGTCTAAAGGCATGGGGGGAACGAGTGGGTGTAAAAAGTAGAGCCCATCACTCTTGCTTGCAAAGCGTGTGTATGCGACAGACGTCAGGTGAAACTCTCCTTGCTGTGGGCGTTCTCTACTAACGGTTGACTCTGCCGTTGTTATGGTTGTGTGTCATACTGTGCACTGCACCAGGCTACATCTCGGTCTGGGTCACCACCTTCTTCGCTGTCGCACTCTTTGTAGAAGGTAAACGGAGTGTTTGGATGATGGTGTGGAAAGCGCCCCGCAAAGTGCGTTGTTGTTCCCCCTCTCCAACAACATATCGAATAACTGGGCTCGATTCATATATTTATGTGTGTATGTATGTATATGATGTATGTATATGCCGTATGTATATGTATGTATGTATATATGTATATATGTATATGTACGTACGATTGTATGAATGTATGTATGTATTGTGTGTGTGTACGCGTTTGCCTTTTCTAGTTTCGCCAACTTCAGCAAGAGAGAAGGTGCTGGACACTTACCAGAAGGTGTCGAGTCGCATGATGTCTGCCGAGTTGAACCGACGGTAAAAAACATTTCCTGTATTACCTATGTCGTTTCTTACAAGCTCTCACATGCGTGCCTCTAAGGTGTCGTGTTGGATGTATGTGTTGGTGTATTCGCCTGTGTCTAAATGGGGTGGCCGGGGGGGGGGGGGGGGCGGGCCGGGGGGGCGCGCCCCCTCTCGTAACCCCTTCTGGGCTCCAGAGGAGGTCTTCTGGGCCCCAGAGGAATCCTTCTGGGCTCCAGGGGAGGGTTTCGGAGCTCTTGCGGAAGCTTTCGGACCTCTGGCGGAGGCTTTCGGAGCTCTACAGGGCTCCAGAAGAGTTTTTCTGGGTCCCCGAAGAGCTGGTCTGGGGAATTCTTCGGACGATCAGGAAAGCTCTTCTGGGCCCACAGACGAGCTCCCTTGGAGCGCAGGAGAGCTCTTCTGGAGCGCAAAGCGGGGAGGGGATACGAGAGGTGGGGGTACGAGGCCAAAACCCGCCCATCCGCCCAGTCGAGGACCACTCTCGTAACCCCCTGTGTTCTGTTTATCCTATGTTCTGCTTATTCTGTGCGCTTCCTCGCGCGCGCACCCCCCACGCGCGTCATGCAAGAGACCGTAATCTTTATATTTGTCATAACGCGGTGTGTGTGTGTGTGTGTGTGTGTGTGTGTGTGTGTGTGTGTGTTTGGGTGGTCTGGTCTATGCAGGACAAGGCGCTCAAGGCAGTAGTCACCAAATCCCTTCAGGGTTGTGACTGTCGCAAGCTTAAGCTGGCTCTGCTTCGGCAGGGTTCAGGCCTCCGCGGTCCTGCTGTTTTAGATGTCTGTTTGCATTTTATGGACAGTGCCGATACATAGGGTACATGTATTTCTTCTACATGTGGCGGTATTTCTTGGTACCCTAAGTGCTTGGAATGCATTGGCGAGATGGAACGCCATCTATGCTGCTTGTAAGTGTATTGACTGTTTGAATCACAACCACACATTCGCTTCCAACTCCATACCACCCACCCATTCACCCTGTTGGCAACCGCGTTATGACAAATATAAAGATTACGGTCTCTTGCATGACGCGCGTTGGGGTTGCGCGCGCGAGGAAGGCCCGGCAGCTACCGCTGCGGCACGGGCTTTCTGAGACGGTCTCTTCTCAGACTCGCGCCTCGCGCAGGTCTTTTTGAAGCAGCAGCACAATCGGGCGCTGCGATTAGGGCAGTGAAGTTCGGGTCTCGGATGGTGCGCTTGGAGCTATTGTTTGCTAGCAAATAATTGAAAACCACGATTTTTGGAGGTCCGTTTGGGCGTGTCTTGCTGATTTGGGACTCACTGGACCTCACCACGCATGGCATGCAATTCTGGGAGCTTTGGGAACTCTTCAGTGTCTTCACCAGAGCTCTACAGCCCGTCTTGGTATTTTTTTTCTGTGAGACGTGGTTAGGATTTTTAGTATATATATATATATGCATATGCGAAACAAAGCGAGAGAGAGAGAGTGTGTGTGTGTGTGTGTGTGTGTGTGTTATTTGTTTCGCTGAAGACATTTCAAATTCAGCATGCCCACATCATATTTCTTGTATTGATATATACACATGGAATGTTTGTCTCCAGATTGGATAAGAATGATCACAGGGCACCTGAGCCGTCTCTCGCCGAACAGTGCAGATCTGGCAAACATGATGGGAGGTGAATTTTACAACAAAGAAGCTAGGGTGACATTGAATAGAAATTGGTTTCCAATCAAACAGTAGAAAGTCCGCTTCATATGAGCTACAGAACTCTTCTCATACAGTTGGCGCGCCAGCGGATCCTGCCGAGTTCAATGGTGAGGTCTGGAAGGCTCAAAACAGGCCACGATTGGCCCAGACTGAGTTGGTCGTGGCAACTACGGCGCGCGAGGTGGCCCCTGTCCAAGCTGATGAATCCAGCTCTTCTCCTCCCGAAGGTCTTATTCTCCTCCAAATCGCTCAGAATGACAGCCTCGAGCCCCTTTCCAAATTATCCTCAACTGGAGCAATTGTCGCTACAGGGCCAATAATTATTGAAGAATCGCCTTCAGTAAAGGTTTCGGAGTTTTACATAAACTCATCCCCTAGGCGCTCCCTTTACCGAAGAAGGGGGATTCGGGGGAGGCGGGAGCCCCCCAGAGGTGGTCGTTGGCAACCGCCAGGCGTGCGAGGAGGCCCCTTTCCAAGCCTCAAATTGTTCCTGTCTACCTTCTTTGGTCGATGGCGCTGTCTTTTGCTCTCAGGGAATGCTGGACCCTTTTCTTTGGCTATTGCCTTATATTAGACATTGAACTGGCCTCTCAAATTTGATTCTGGATTCTGTAATTCTGGCTCTCCCCGAATGCCCGAATTGGACTCTCCCAGGGTCTCAGTCTGGATGTGATTTTGGGCGAGTCCAGAATTCGAGTCCCGTTAGGCGGAATTCGGGCCTCGGGCTGTCCCAGTTGAGCTCCAGAGTTCTCGTAGAAAAAAAAATATTAGGAGATCTTCAGGAGTTGACTGGTGAGATCTAGAAGGTCCCAAATTGGTTGTAATCCGTCCAAACGGAACATTTCCAGGCCCGAAACTTATTAGAAAATTACGCGTCCGAAAACAAGTCCCCAGAAGGTCTCCGAACGAATCGAGACCACTTCCGGGGATGACTCGGACCCGTAGAATCCAACCGTGACGACGAGAAGGTCCAGAATCTGCCAGAATAGCTCCAAACGGACCTCCGAATTTACAAGAAATTCACAAAAAATCCTCCCCTGTTAACTCCTTTAAAGGCCCTTAACGGCTCCGGCGGCAGGATGTGCTCAAGGTCACCGAGGACATGTGCGACGAGCTCGCCGCGGAGCGCCGGCCGTGCGGCGCTGACCGCGAGCGCGGCGCGGCGGAGGCCTACGAGAGCTCCCGAGGGCGGCCTACACCTGGCCGGTGGAATAAGCAATGCACGTTTTCGGCTGAGAGTTTGCATTTTTGATGGTCAATTTGGGACGATTTCGAGTAATGTTCGGGGTTCGCCGGCCCCTCAAAGTCGGGGGGCTTCGCCCCTCGACCTTCCCGGGAACGTCTGGGATGGGTTCGGGGAAGTTTTTTTCGATTTTGACCTTACCGGTAAGAAAATTGAAGAAATGTAGTTTTCAAGGGCTCGATTTCTTATTCCGAAGTTTCTTATTTGTCCGGTGGGGCCTACCCTTGGCTCATCTCTTGCCGCGTGCGCGTTTGATGTGCGAACTCTTGCGGGTTGATGTGCGGCTTGCTGCGCGGTTCTATGTGCGGCTTGATGTGCGAGAGCTCCCGAAGAGGGGGCTGGCCTACTCCTCCGATAAAAACAATAAACCCCTCCCCATTCCCCCCCAAAATTGTCAAAACAATAAACCCCCCCTCCAGCTTTACGGTGTCATTCTCTACGATTCGGAGCTGAAGAAGAGCTTCTGGAGAAGAGGAACGAGATTCTGCAGCTTGGAAAGGGGCCGCCTCGCGCGCCGTTGGCGCGCAAGGCGGCTGCCACGATCCCTCGGGGGGGCTCCCGCCCCCCCGACCCTCCCCGGTTCTGAAGATGTTTTCGATTTTGACGTATGTATTTTAGGTGTGTGGGGTTTCCGTATTACGAGCTCTTGACGCCGCCATCAGCTAGATCGCGTCGCGCTGATCAATTTTCACCGAACGAGAGCTCTGTAGCTCAAATATAAGCCCTGTTTAGGGCCCGCGCGGTGATTTTGGAGGGGGGTTTATTGTTTTGAGGGGGGGTTATTGTTTTTCTGCGACGGTTATTCTAACGGGGGGGTTCGTTTATTAAACATAGACTGTCGGACCGTGTTGGAGCGTGTAGGCGGACATTTAGTAAAATCCGGACGGTAATTATGTAAATAAACGTCCCCCTCGACCCTCCTCGGGGGAGCCTCCGGCCCCCGAACCCCCCCGCGGGTATCCTCGGGGGGCTCCGCCCCCCGAACCCCCTGGGAAAGGCTTCGCCGGCCCGGGGATCCCCCCAGATGTCGAAAACAAGGAAAGCGCTGAGACGCCGCCATCAGCTAGATCGTGCCGTTGCGATTCAGATTCAACGATCGAGAGCTCCGTAGCTCAAATGAGAGCCGAGTTCTGGCCCGTAAAGTGAAATTATTTTTATAAATGCCACTTGAAGTAATTATTTTAGTAACGTGCCCCCCATTAGGGGAGGACTCTCTAAAGAATTTCGGGACCGAAAATGGCCCGTTCGGAATGGTTATGGCCAATTGGGGACCTTCTAGACCTCACCAGTCAGCTGCCGATTGTATTTTGCATGGTTACAAGGCAGCTAGGATGATTTGGCCGAAATCATCCCAGACTAGGATGTTATCATCCCAGTACTGGGACGATTTTCATCCCAGAGGAGTTCCGCACGTGCCGGCGCGGAGCGACGGCCAAAAAAACTGCCACGGCAAAAAACCGGTCGCGGCCGGCGCAGAGCAGTACTGGGATGATATCATCCTATTAGGGATGGTTTCATCTTAGTCTGCTTAGCAACCATGCATTCTGATGTAGATTTGTTTTTCCGAGGCTCATCTGGGACCTCATTTTCGGCCGTGCAGTTCGTCAAATTTGGTAGAAAATTCAAAGATTTGGAGCCCGTCCTGACCGATTTTCGATGTCTTTTGGTGGGAGCGCGCAGAGGCAGCTTCACAGCTTTCCCCGGCAACCTCCACCTGGTAATGATTAATCCCCACCCCTCCCCACCCCCATAGCACTGGGTGGGGTGCACCGTAGCCCCCTTCAGGTGCAAAAGGACTCCTGGCGCGGCACTGGGAAAGCAAATGGACCCTTGAAAGGTAGAGGTCAGGATTCGCTTTTTGCATTTCAGTTGTCGCAATGATTTGACGAGAGAGCGAGTTGCTGTCGCCGAAAGTTCGCTACAGATGCGAAAGGCGACTGCAACGAAACAGTTAAAAGTTCGAAAGCGAAACGCGAATGATAAAACGAGTTACAAGTTTCGCTTTTTGCGAGTGCCAGGCCAGTATCACTGGCGGCCGCGAGGAGCTCTTCTGGGCGCCGGAGAGCTCTTCAGGTTTCGGGACGAGCTCCTCTGGCGCCCGGAATAGCTTTTCTGCCGCCTGCATTCTCCAACATGGTCCGACAGTCTATGTTTAACTGGCGGCCACGAGGAGCTCTCCAGGGCGCCAGAGAGCTCTTCAGGTTTCCGGACGAGCGCCTCTGGCGCCCGCAAAGAACTTTTCTGCGGCCTAGACGAGCTCCCCGGGCCCCAGGAGAGTTCTCCTGGGCCCAGAAAGAGCTTCGGCAGGGCCCAGGAGAGATTGTCAAAGGAGTGGTAGTAAAGGGATAGTAAAATGATAATAAAGGAATAGTAAAGGGATTGTAAACGGATAGTCGAAGGATAGTAAAGGCTCCTCCCCTCCCGGGGGGGGGGCCTAGCGCCCCCCCCCCCGAACCACCTCCCGGCCTTCCTCGAGTGGCTCCGCCCCCCGAACCCCCCGGGAAAGGCTTCGCCGCCCCTCCCGGACCCCCGGGTAAACTTTCCAAACTTTCCACCCGGGAAAGTCGAAAATGCTTTAGATGCTCCGATCAGCTAGATCTCACCGTTCTGATCGAGACGCTCCGATCGAGAGGTCTGCAGCTCAAATGGGAGCAGAGTCATGGCCCGCGCTTTGTGGTTGTCCTCATGGGTCAAATCGCGAGAAAATGATCCTTTACCCTAAACGTTGAACTAAGGGTGAATTCGTGCCGATCTTCGGGCTTCCCACGGCCCCAACCGGGGGCCTCTAAGGCGGGCCTTCTAAGGAGGGCCGTCCTCCAACCGTCGCGTGCATTTTCGCACGGGCCACGGCGCACGGTGCGCAGAGCTATGCGCCCTCGCGCAGAGCTATGCGCCGAGCTATGCGCGGAGTTGCTGCGCATGATTTGCCGTTTGCCGGTTTCGATGCATCGTGTGATGAATGTTGCGGTTTGATGTAGTTTGTTTGTTTGTTTGTTTGTTTGTTTGTTTGTTTTTTTGTTTCGTTTTGTTTGGTTTGTTTGTCTCTTAATGTGTTTGTTTGTTTGTTTGTTTATTTGTGTGCTCTTAATGTTTGTGGACTGGTTTGCAGTTGGCATATGTTTGTATTGCAGCAGTCTCAGGATGTGCGGTTCGGGCCGCCAAAGAAATGGAGCGCTGCGCTGCGCCGGGGCGGTTCGGATTAGACGGTACGTGGTTAAATCAGCTGTGTAAAACTTGTTCGCATATTCCTTTTATTGTTCAACGTTGCTGCTGTGCCGCCTGCTGCTGCCGCCATGCCGCTGCTGTTGCGACGCCGCCATTGCCCATGTCAATTAATGATGATGGCCTTGCTGTAATTGCTTCTCTTGTTGTTGCACCTGCGCTGGCTGCACCCTGATTCATCCAGGGCGTAGTGATGTGCACAATGTTGCGCGTTTGCGTTGTCGCATGCGGGGCTCTTGGTGTTGCCTTGTCCCATACTTGCGTTGCTGCATGCAGGTTTTCTGTACGTGATTGTTTTTGGGTGTGTCGCATGCAGTGTTTACAATTCAAGCGACTTGTTGTTACTGTGGTTTTGTGAGGGTTTGGCATGCTGCGTGTCGCACGTGGCTGTGCAAGGGGCATTGCAGTGTTTGGACGTCGTGGTTTGAGCGTGTCGGTTTGCACTTCTTTTGTGCATTGTGTCGTTTGATAGTGTTGATGCTTGATGCTTGTGAGGATTATGTTGACAAACTGTCCACTGGACAGTTTGTAGGCGAAAAAGGCAGGCCTGCAGTTCTTATTGCAGTCCCAGCGCAAAATCCTTTTTGTCTCAACATATCGCAGGTGCACCTACGGCCACTCGTTGCATGTTGTTGAGAGGGCGTACACGCAATTGTGAAATCCATGGCACTCTGTTGATTTTGTAACCTGATAAAGTGATTGCGAGTGATTGGGAATGCGATGCTAAGCTACATCGGTGGGATATGTGGTTTCACGACGATTTTCGCATTTGCCAAGTCCCAATGTCAATGCTGGTGGATCGGCAGCTGTCGACAGTGTCCATATGGTGGACATTTGACCGTGCCATTGCGTTGATATTTGAAGTGTGCTATTCGTATGTGTTTTTCAAGCGCCGCTGGCGCAAACTTGTGTGCGCGAATTCAAATAGTGCACGATTGACTCCTGGTTGCTACAAGCACGTACTAGTATTTGTTAATTGCCGGTCTGCGAGGACCACAGCTTCCAAGATGTGGCGGTTGTGTGGGAGATTGTGCAAAAACTTGTGCGCGACATGTGCGCCATTTGTGCGCCGCTTATGCGCAAACTTGTGCGCCAATTGTGTGCCAACTTGTGTGCACATTCTGCGCCACAGAAATGAACACGAGTTGAAATGATCACTATAGAAATGACCCCAGGGTTGGGAGCCCCGGGTCGGATTGGGAGGGGCTATGGCAGTCCGAGCCAGAGGGGCCGCGCCCAGAGACAGCGACCGCGCACTCGCGGCGAGAGCTTGACAACCAGCGCAAGTGACACCAGAGAACAACAGATGTAAGACGCACACAAACAAATACGTAAGGAACAGCCACACGGGATTAGGGGGTGGTCGGGGGCGTCTCCCGCCGTGCAAGTATTTATTTCTGGCGCCCAAGTATTTTTGTCTCGGGCCCAAGTATTTTGTTTGGGCCGCCGTCCAAGTATATGTGCCTGGCGTCCAATCATTTTTCGAAGGGCTCAAGTATTTCGTTCAGTCCGCCGCCAAGTATATGTTTTTCCGCCATCCAAGTATTTTTGTGCCGAACCCGAGCATTTGTTTTGGCAGCCGTGCAAGCATTTGTTTTGCAATCCAAGCATTTTTTGTCCTGAGCCCAAGCATTGTTAATGCTTTTTCGGTTTGGTTGACTAACTAGGTTTCCGATTTGGTCGCCCAAATGTGTTTCCGTTTTGGTTAGCCAAATGCGTTTCCGGTTTGGTTGGCCAAATACGTTTCCCGTTTGGTTGACTGAATGCGTTTCCGGTTTGGTGAAGCAGAGATACTGGAGCTTGCCGGGTTTTACTAGGTTTGCCAGGTGAGGCCCTGCCTTGTAGTGCCTCCGTCCGTTCGCGCCTCCGAATATTTGGGGTCAGGGCAAATTACTTGGACGGCGGCAGCTGGCCCTCCACCCGTTCGTCCGTCGATCTGTCCATCCGTCTGTCCGTTTTTCTATCCATCCATCGGTCCGTCTGTCCATCCGTCCGTCCGTCCAAATATTTGGGATCGGGACAAAAATGTTTGGACGGCGGCAGCAGTCCGTCCGTCTGTCCGTCCATCGATGCAAATCATTGGGATCGGGACAAAAATGCTTGATTGGCGGCAGCTGTCCGTCAGTCGTGCATCCGTTCGTCCGTCCGTCTGTCCGCTTGTCCGTCCGTCTGTGCGAATTCCGTCTGTCCATCCGTGCGAATTCCGTCCGTCCGTCCGGCGATCCAAATACCTTGGATCTGGACAAAGAATTTTGGACGGCGGCAGCAGTGATGACAAAAATACTTGGACGCCGGCAGCTGTCTGTCCGTCGTCCGTCCGTCCATCCGTCCGTGCAAATACTTGGGATCGGGACAAAATACTTTGACGCCGGCATTGTCCCCCGTCGGCCAGCCCCGTTGCAACGTCTCTACGACTTGTAACACCCTTCCCAAGGGCTCGGCCTCGCTCGACCTCGTCCGGCCTTCGACGGAAGGGGCCTCGCACCCGCCTCGCTGCCATAATTATAGTACTATTAGATATGACGGTGAAGATGATCCAAATCCAATAGAAGTTGACAAGATGTTGTCTTTCTATTATTTTTCCATAACAAGAGTTACAAGTCCAGAACCACACCCCCACACCCCCACTTGTAACGTAACGTAGCCGTCCCGACTTGTAACGCCCTTCCCAAGGGCTCGGCCTCGGTCGACCTCGCCCGGCCTTCGACGGAAGGGGCCTCGCACCCGCCTCGCTGCCATAATTATAGTACTATTAGATATGACGGTGAAGATGATCCAAATCCAATAGAAGTTGACAAGATATTGTCTTTCTATTATTTTTCCATAACAAGAGTTACAAGTCCAGAACCACACCCCCACACCCCCACTTGTAACGTAACGTAGCCGTCCCGACTTGTAACGCCCTTCCCAAGGGCTCGGCCTCGGTCGACCTTGCCCGGCCTTCGACGGAAGGGGCCTCGCACCCGCCTCGCTGCCATAATTATAGTAATATTAGATATGACGGTGAAGATGATCCAAATTCAATGAAATTTGACAATGTGAGACAACCTGGACCCAAGAACACCCCAACGCGCCCAACATAGAGACATCGAAGTTCCCAAACATCTCCAGAGCGGGGAGGGTTCGGGGCAGGCGGCAGCCCCCCCCCCCCGCGAGGTGGTTGTGGCAATCGGCTCGCACGCCGCAGGCGCGCGTGGCGGCCCCCTTCCAAGCTGCAAATTATTATCATCATTATCATCATTACCATTATCGTTATTATTGTACTATTATCATTAGGGTTATTATTACAGGCCGCGCTAGGATTAAGAAATTTCCAAATTTCGCTGAGACCCTCGATTTCTTAATACAGTTTCAGGATTGAGGGTCTGAGTTTCTTAGCTGTTTTCAAATTTCTTAAGGTCGCAGCCGCCAATTATATGTTTGAGGCCCTGGAGTTCTTGGCCCGACAGAAGTTTGCTGATGCTTTAATGTCAAGAGAAGGAAGGTTCTGAAAATATTCGGTTTTGTTTGCTGTTGTTTCTTCTGCTTAGTTTCCATTTGATTTTTCCTAGCAATCGGCACCATCAAGGTGCATTTTTGATCTACTTATAATCTGCGATTTTTAGGTAGATGGTTTTGTTGCATTTGTTTTTGCGTGGCGTCGTTTGGTTGGCGATTTTTGCTTGTGTTTTGTTAAGGTTAGCGTTTTCAATCAAAACATGTGGAATGTTTGAAGTAAGAATCCCTTTTCATTTTGAATTGAATTCTGCGGTTTGGCATTCGGCCTCTCGAATTTCTTGATCGAAATGTTGCATTTGAGACTCTGAAAATTCTTGTCTAAGAAATTTAAGTTCGAGCAAATTTGAGAGTCTCGATTTCTTACTCACAAATTTCTTAATCCTATCGCGGACCGTATTCACCTTTACTACTAGAGGATGGTGTTGTCGTTTGCTCTAAGGTAATATTGGACCCATTGATTTGGCTATTGCCTTAACCCTAGCATCTGATTGGAATATTATTTCCTATTTCTACGAAAGTAATATTATAATGGAGCGACAGCCTGGGCATGACCGATTCTCCGTCGTCGGCCGCCGAACATGCTATTTTAATCCGGCGTCAAGACGACCGTCTGGAGTCCGGACATGACTGATTTCCCGTCGTCGGCAACCCCCCTTGCAGACAAACATATTTTTATCGGAATCAGCACAAATTATTTGAAGGTTAGATTCGTATTTGAAGGTAACATAACATTAATTGAAGGTAACTGCACGGGTGTTTGAGCGGTCCCCGGGGGACCCGGGGGAAGACGGTCGGGATGCGCGGCTAACATAACATTAATTGAAGGTAACTGCGCGGGTGTTTGGGCGGTCCCCGGGTGCCCGGGGACCGCTCGGGCACCCGTGCAGTTACCTTCCATTCATTTTCTGTTATCTTCAAATAAAAAGTGAGGTTGATTTTGTCTTAATATTTTCCTTATAATTTGTGCAGATCGGAATGATATTCAAATCGGATGCTTGTATTATATCGTAAATTACAGGCAATACGGGGGTCTATTGCTTCATTATGATTAAGGCAGGAAGGGGCCTCGCCTCCGCGGGGGCGCGGAGTTCGTAGCAGAGGAGGGGCCTCGCGCGCGGCGCGGCCGCCGCGGAGCCGCTCCGCCAGGAGGCCGCCGGGGACGAGGTCGACGACACCTGGATCGGGATGAACTTCGACTGCAAGAACATCCACACGATCGACATCTTCCCGGAGCCGAGCCGCCCGCGGGACCCTGATGCATAACCGCCACCTCCAGTTATTAAATAGCACCCCCCGGTCATTTCCGCCCTGGTTTCATTTACGGGGTGGTAGGCTGTATGTGGGGAACGCAGTCATGAGGACTCGGGAAGGGATGATGATTATTAACAGGGGGGACGATTTGGGGGAGAAGAGCTGGACTTTTGCAGCTTGGAAAGGTAGCCAGGACCCCTCGGGGGGGCTCCCGCCCCCCCCCGAACACCCCCGGTACTAGTATGAAGATTCCTTTGAATTCTGACGTCCGTTTGGGGTGTGTTTTGGGGTCCGTATCAGGAGCTCTCGATGGTCTAAATCTGAGTTTCTCATCGCGCTGATCAATTTTCACCGAACGAGAGCTCTGTAGCTCAAATCTAAGCCCATTTTAGGCCCTACGCCGTAGTTTAACAACAGGGGGTGTTTAATAACTGAAGGTGAAGGTACAGGCAACCTTGCGCTGTCCGGCTTGGACTCTTGGCGGTATTGGTGGTATTGCTGCAGACGGCGTCCATCGACGAAAATAGGCAGACTTGTTCCAGAAGACCAAAACCTGTCCCTCCAGGGGACGGAGCGGCAGGTTTTGGTCTTCTGCAGCAAATCTGCTTATTGTCATCGATGGATCGCCGTCTGCAGCAGTGTCGCCAAGAGTCCAAGCCGGACAGCAGAAGGAGAGAACAGAATGTGAGCAAAGATATTAATCAAAGAGAATCAGCAGTTGAGGCTTCCGAATTCAATTGTTTACGGATTGAAGTGTTTACGATCCTCTGTAATCATTCCACGTATTTCTGCAATGCAGAAATCGATTTAGGAGGGCCTGCAAAATTATTTGTTTATATTGGGGGCTTTACTAATCACTCCGGCCTCTTATTCCGCTGGAATCGACTACGGTTGGACACAATAATTAATTTATTCATTTATGTGGGGGTTATTAATCACTCCGAAGGGTTAGGATGTTTGCATCCCAACACTAGGATGAAGAAATGATTTCATCCTAACATCCAAACCGCCCGAGCACGTCTGGGCTCCGTGCGCCACCCGGCCAGGCGCTGAGCGCCCGGCCGGGTGGCGCGCGGAGCCCTTCCTTGCTCGGGCTGTTTGGATGTTAGGATGAAATCGTCTCTTCATCCTAGTGTCGGGATGTAAACATCTTAATGTTTGGATGAAACATCCCAATCTGCCTTGCAATCATGCCTAATGGGGGGCGGGAGCAAGGGCAGGTAAAGGGGGCTAATATGTAGGATTATTCAAGAATATTATTTCAATCTGGCTGTGACAACAAGGA
>Ga0099797_101400_pt1 | contig 12812 bp, 7 predicted proteins | sample Uncmet_Sort48C_1_FD_89871 | JGI IMG/M metagenome (GOLD analysis project Ga0099797, IMG submission 89871) | Marine eukaryotic communities from CALCOFI LINE 67, Pacific Ocean - C012_Sort48C_1 | ecosystem: Environmental > Aquatic > Marine > Oceanic | place: Pacific Ocean: Monterey Bay | collected... | reverse complement strand
TTGCCTTGCTCGACGCTGGTGTGAATATCAAAGACCCCGTCGTCGGCGTGTCTATGGGTCTAGTGACGACAAAGGACGAGCGAAACATGATAAATTGGCAGAATTACAAAATCATTACAGACATTCTGGGGTTTGAGGACTACTTTACTGACATGGATTTCAAATGCGCCGGATCAAAAAAAGGGTTGACGGCGATCCAATTAGATATGAAAACTCCGGGAATACCATGGAAAATCCTAGGGGAGGCATTGATGGAAAGTCGGGACGTTCGCCTCGAAATGCTGTTAAAGTTGCAAGACTCGCTTGTGTTGCAACCAAAGCGTGCTAATGTTAAGCGACGCGTTCTCGTCGAAGTGGAGCCGGAGATAACGAGCGCGGGCGAGATCATTGGGCGCCGGCGCCAGAACATTAGTGAAATGCAGGAAGAGACGCTTCGTCGTTTAGGCATTGACATCGCGGGTGCATCTACTGACCCCAGCACAATTGTTGACTTCGATGTCTCCCGCGACGGGGAGTACGTAGAAGTCATCGCCGACTCGGATGCGGTCGTATTCGAAGGGTTGAAAGTGCTCGTCGAGTACTGCACTCCAATGGAGGTCGGAAAAAAATACTCTGGTAAAATAATTCGAGTCATTGACGATTTGGGCGTGGTCGTTTCGGTCGGCCTTGGAAAAGAAGGATTTCTACACAAATCTCGAATCACCAGCGGGAATATAGGCGACGGGGAATTAGAAAAATACGTCCAGATGGACGACGACATTGACATTATAGTTGATGAAGTGGTTGAAGAGACGGGCCGGGCGAGGTTCTCGCTTGTGACCATGAAGGAAGGGATCGGTCCCTCCGAGCGGTCTTCGGGTGCTGGAAGGCGTCGATACGATGAGAGTTCGAATGGCCGCCGTGGTAGTACCGGCCACAGTTCCGGCTCAAGACAAAACGGCGGCAAACGGGACAATCACCCTAAAAAGCGGGTAAATAACCAGGCGAAGTCATCCGTGGAAACCAATGGCAACAGATCTCCCACGCCCATGTCCCGGAAAAAGCTATTGGACAGTGCCCGAGAAATGCAAGCTGGGACTCCAACTGCCCGTACGGAATCGACGGATGGTCAAATTAAGCAGCAGCGTCGGAACGACCGCAGCCAAAAAAATAGTAAACACACTACCAATGCAAAGGGCAATAGGCGACAAAATCGTCGTGCAGGCGGGAAGAACACCAAAGACCGTGCGCGAGGAGTTGGCGATCGCCGCCGGGGTCGGCCCTCGACGACGAGCGGCGGGGATCAAAAATTTAAGTCCCAAGTGAATCGCATGGTCTCGGCACTCGGTTCGTACGATTCGTCCGATAGTCGTCGGGGAGTCGCGCAAGTTAGCAAGTCGAAAGGCACCTTGAAGGGAGTGGCCCCACATTTGCCGCCCGCGGTGCCCGCAGGAGAGTCGAAGAAGATGTCCAGAGATGGGAAGAATAAGTCAACAGGGGAAGGCGCAAGTAATGACACGGGTTTCTTCGGTGGAATCTTTAAGTCATAGGTAAGTACGTACTTAACTACTACCAACTTTACTTTCTTCAGGTATTTCAGTCGTCGATAGTCTATTGTACACATTTATTCTACCGAAAACGAGTCTGACGTCCAGACTAAGTAAGGATTTTAGGAGGCGAATCTCCAGAAGGCAAACATGGAGGCAGTACTTGGGCTACAAGGTACTACATAATATCCTGCCTCCTAAAATCCTTAGCCTGGTCCAGACTCGATACAACAGTACAAGAGTAGTACAACAGTACCCAATGTTGTGTCATGTAATAATAGAGTCATAATAATATGATGAACGTCGACTGGAAATGAAAAAACACAACTGGGATCGAGAAGGTCGTGGTCCTCCGCAGGTTTCGACCAGAGAATACGTCACTTCCGTCGTTGGGGGTGCATCATTTTTACAAGCTTCAGTATTCTAACGGGTGCTCTACACGAGCATCTAATTCTTCGCGCGACGCACGTTCATCCGGTGCAGCCTCCCTGGGTTCTGCCACAGGTATCGATTTCGGCGTTTGCGTCGTCCCCGGCTGTCCCGTTTGAATCTGTGCGCTGGGTTTTTCCACGCGATTTAGGTACTCCAAAATTTCAGCTTTCGTGTCTTCCAAGTACTTGTGGGAGTTAAAATTTTCCATGTTGCTGGGTTGAATGTGAAGACGGTAGTCTGGCCCATAGTATTCAAAGTATTCGTTGAAGGGCAGTTGGTCTTGGACGTCAGTATCCAACATGACACTGGTTTCGTAGGCCCAACACCGCGAGACGTTCCGAATGGTGTACCCCCCACCGCCGATGCACAACACTGGGACACCGAAGCTCTTGACAAACTTGACGCAGTCGCCGTGCCCCCGTAGCGAGAGGTTGAATACCCCGAGACGGTCACCGGCTAGAGAATCAGCACCACACTGCAAGCAAATCGCACCGGGTTGGTAGTTTTCCATAATCGACGAGATGACCGGGCGAAAAATGTTCACAAATGCTTCGTCGTCCATACCGTCTTTCAAGGGGAAATTGACCGACGCGTACTTGCCTTTGCCGTATCCGACGTCGGAAACGGCTCCGGTTCCGGGGAAATAATCCCCATACTTGTGAAACGAGCACGTCATGACACGGTCAGTCGTATAGAAAGCTTCCTCCACACCATCCCCGTGGTGGATGTCGATATCAATGTACAGCACCCGCTGGTGCTTCTTCAGCAATTCCAAAATGCCCAACACGCAGTCGTTTACGTAACAAAACCCGGACGCTTCACTTTTCTTGGCGTGGTGCAACCCACCACTCCAGTTAATGACCACGTCGCTCTTATTTTGGTTAAGGCGGGCGGCACCACCTATAGAGCCACTCGTGTATATTTTGCAATATTCGTACAACCCGTCGAAGATGGTGCAATCTTCGCCCACGTTGAAGCGTTGGAGCTGTTGCAAGTATTCATGCATGTTGTCCGGCGTCGTCATGCGCAAAAAGTTGACGTAATCGTCGCTGTGGAACTGCAGCAAGTCTGACTGCGTGACCATGCGCGGGCTGAAGCACTCCAGCTTTTTGTACAAACCGTACGTGACGATCAACTTGTGCGCCATGCGCACACGGTGAGGCTTCATCGGGTGGCCATATCCGTAATGGTAGTTCCCCAACTCGTCGTTGTAAAAGTACGACACTCTCTTTTTCCCCGCCATCCACTCCAACAACGACAAGACAAACGGACGAAAAGGAAGCAAGCAGCACACACACACACACACACACACACACTTAACGGACGGCGCTATGAAAAAGACGGAACGAGCAGGCAACCCTCCACAATACTTCCCAGTCTGTCTCGTGCAGAGAGTGTACCTAGCCAAGCAACATGCCCACACACAAGAAGAAAAGAGATCATGTGTGTGTGTGGGGGGAGATGGGCTTGGGAAGCAAGGGAACAGACGAAGGAGGACCGGACCGACCGACCGAAGCGTCGACTCCTGTGGTGAGATTATCCATGGTACCTATCTATGCGCACTACAAGTACCCCATCCGTCATGGAGGTCGATCCTCTCGCACCAACCCTCTTTCGAACACTACTTCTGAACCTCGTCTGTTCAAGTGTACGAGGAGAGTAGGTACATCCGTACATATCACCCCCCTCGACGCTGTCGTTGTGTCGGTAGGTGGAGATAGGATGGAGCACCACGTACAACCATCCATCCCACTCCAGGATTCCGAGGGAACCGTCCGGTTGGGTCTATGGAGATGTGGTCTGCTCTACGAAAGGGTATACTTAATTCTGCATTCACGTCCATGGAGAGTAGTTGTACATAGTGTGGGAAAGTATACTCAGTCTGCTCTTTCCGGGTGGGCGGTGCCGTCATGGCACAAAATGAGTGCAGGAACGAAAATATGTGTGTTGGTTACGAGATGCTCAAAAACAGATATCATAGTAGGGTCATTTATTAAATTGGTGATTCAAGCTCGCGATCACGGACAACCAATGAGAAGACTCCAACGCACATGCAGCCGGGGCTGTGCATCAGCTATTTTACAAAGGCAGGCGCCAATTGTACACCAACTTCTTGACGACTTCCACGATCCGGTTGATCGCAGCTAAGCACATCAAAAATTCCGCGCCTCGTTGTTTTCTTACATGGTTATCGTCCAGGGGGAAAGAAATCACCGCACGCAAAAATGCAATGATACACCCCTGGACGAAGGTCCAGAACATGCAAGGTAAACGACAAGGGAAGGGTGCACATACAGCGTCCGTATGTATCCAACTACAGTCACTCGGGCAACTGCTCCCAGGTTCGTTGTCACACGAACGAGATAGCGTTCGTTCATCTGCCCGCGGCACGACAAGCTCCACTAACTACAAAACGAACTAAACATCTAATAATAGTAACCGATGACTTTGCCCCCAGTTTTTCTTCTAATGGCTTCGTCGTGGGTCATGATACCGTATGTGGTGGTCATGACGAACTTTCCGAACTGACGGGATGGGAGCAAACGGACGACCCACTTCTCGATATCACCGATGCGGACGTCAAAGCGCGGGGAGATAACACCACACTTGTTCAATCGACCAATGAGGTTAACCACAATCTTGCCACTACGGTGATCGTCTACGATCTCGAAATCTCCAATGTACCCGTTCTTTTGCATGGATTGCAAAAACTTGACAATAACTTTGGACGAGGGGCGGATCATAACTTGCCTCTTTCCTCTCTTTTCTGCGTTGTAGATGTTTTTCAACGCGTCATGCAATACGGACATACGAACCATCTTGGTTTAAAGGTTGTGGGAAATTGGGGATGGTAGTGTTAATACAGAATGTAATGTGATTGGCTTTAATCAAAATCGTCCCGATTCTCTTCATGGCCAAGATGTCGCAAGGGTGGGATGGCGCATAGCCGACGTGCGGAGTGGGAAGGAAGAAGGGAGAAGTAATTACGAACGACCTGTCCAAGTCATCATGTCGATCCTGTGGTGCAGAACATCCAAATATGATGGGGACCATATAGGCACACGATACAAAACACCGTCCCATCCATGGCGGATGGATGACGGAATGTAGTGACTCCATAGATGTATTTCATTACAAGTACGACCGAGCCTGCCCGTGATTGAATGGTGGAGAAAAGCTTCCTGTGCTGTCTGCATGTACTCACGGGCAGACTTGGAACATGCTACTGTGTCAATGTTGATGATTTGAGTGGTATAGATCATTTTCTATGCTATGCACGCCTACATGTCCAAACTGACCGATTCATGCAGCCCGTAGACTACGAGAAGAAGCCCTAGGATCTACGGCGTAGATACGTGCATGCGTACTGTCCCTTGCTTATTTGGTTCTATGAAACATGTCGTCCTCCTCAAGCTCAATGGATAGAACGAATACTATACTTAATGTCGTAAAGAACCTATGTTATCGTGTACGTATCTTCCTCAATCTATCTATCACGGTTCAAGTGCGTGGAGAATACAGTGTTGTGTGTAGGGTACGACTTGAGAACAAACGATTCTTTCTCAGTTAGGGTGAAGCACAGAAGGACTAAACGTGTTCAAGTACGTTGGTAGATATTCTAATGTACCAGGACTGACTACGTGACCCGCGTGACCCATGCATGGTACTCATACTCGTCCTCGTTTACAAGCCTGTCCTATCATCCTGCGCGCAGTACTTTGCCCAGGTGTATAGTGGGACATCGGTAAGTACAGTCCTCGAGTAAGCATCACCCGTGATGGTCGTACTTGCACATGTTGTGGTACGGTGATTGATGGACGCACACGTCTCTCGGATCTTTTGAGTGAGGTTACCAGTCAATCAATCAATTATCGTTACCTCAGATCCTCAGATCAGGTACTGTAACCATTTTTTCATCTCTCCTCCCTGCGTGTGCGCACCGCTATAGACACAGTGTGTTCCTCATGGAGAACGATGTGAATGATCGGTTCGATCCTCGTTTTGTATCTTGCTGAACAGCCGTCGAAACATTACAGTGGTACCAAAGACCGCCCCTTGACCACACGGGTCCGCAAGCAAGGAACGATCAAGGGCGGGCAATATAAATATGGCGCAACAACAACAACAAAAGCAGCAACAACAACATGATAGTATACAGGCGGCGCTGGCAGCGGCTGGACTGATTGGCGCGATGCCATCCTTCCCAGACTCCGTGCAAACCCTAGAGATGACGATGGGCGCGCTTGGTGACGTTGGCCACCCGAAGGACGCTGGACCAACTTCACCTATCGAGGAAGACAGATCACCACAGATGCTACCGTTGGCCCATGCGGAGCGCATTGCAAAAGCTAGCGGCGTCAAAGAAATTAAAATAGAATTTATTCACTCGATTGAAGGTGGGAAAGAGAAACCGATCCATTCGACGCTAATTTCCCTGGCAGATGCAGCGATGACAGTCGAAGAAGTTAAAAGCATGGCAACGAGCTATTACGAAGAACGGTCGGTCCAGTCAATAGGATGCGCGGACGAAAATCCTTTCACCCCCTACCGAGTGGCCATTCGAGACAAGGACGGGTACGAGTTACCTATGCATTTGCGTGTTTGTGACCTCTCTGCACCTGGTTTCAGGATCCTGTGCTTAGAGTACATTGCGTGTTTCCATCCGTCGTCCAGGGGCGATAGTGCAGAGAAACGAATGAGACGACTGCAAGAGATGGAAAACCAGGCGTTCGTCGAGAAGGTGATTCCTTCGGCTGGTGTTCCCCCGTCTGCACTCGCCGTTGCTAAGAAGGTATACGAGGAGTATATGTGTTATCGATCAGAGCATCAGCTTTCAATGCGAGAGGCGTTGGAAAAACTAGGCGTCCAAATCTCGGGTAACTTGATCGCGCATAACTCCAAAGAAGTGCGCAAGTTTTTGAAGTCTTCCCTTGTCGATGCCTGCTCTACTCTCGATGCACGCATGCAAATGGCTCGGGAAATGTCTGTGATCGAAAGCTGCACAAGTGAACACGACGGGTTGAAAAAATGCCGTTCAATCCAAGATGTTTTGGACATGTATCGGTCGAGCCGAGCAGTTTACGATCCTCACGATGTTATGCCTAAACTTCTTCGTGCATTTATGCCCGGGACAATGATTACTTTGAAAGAAGGGCCGCGTTGGGAAGACAAGTACGGCGCAAATATGCGTGACGTAAACACTGCCATATGTATGTGTGTTTTGGCCGAAAACAATGTGGCTCCTTCTTTCGAAGCGCTTGAGAGCCTCCTCGATTAAAAAGTTTTGCCTTCCTTCCAACTTTTCATGAGTGGCGATTCCATCTATTTATGTTCCATGTATGATGAGAGTAGTCACGAATAAAAAACTGCGCGGCTCACGCACGCACCCGTAACCCTACAGACGATATAGAACGCTGACACATAACTTTACATTAATTTCATAGTTTTAAATCTATGTAAACGATATCATACTAATGTAATTGTAAACATACTATTTATGTAATAGGGAGTGTCGAGTTGCCCGATCGAATGTGCATGCATGGCATGGAACACCGGAAGGTGTGATATTTCCTTTTCCTGAGTCCCATTCGTTCCACTCGCCAAACCCTAAACAGTTGGTCGGTACAGGCTGGTCTCATTTCGCCAACGCTTTGAGCGTGTTCTAGTACATTTAGAAGCGGGGGCGTCTTATCGCACACAATGGCAGGGTTTGCTGGTGGTGGGAGTTCGTTGTACCAAGACTATTTGGATGACTTGATGGGCATGTGCGACACCATTGCAAAGAAACTCCAGAGTGGCGAGAAAGTAGACGCGCTGTTGAAGGAGTGTGAACGAATTGCAAAGCAATGCACTATCGAAAGCCGCAAATTGCCGAGCGACCAACGCTCACGGGCAAGTACAGAGATCAAGTCCGTGAAAGCGAAAATAGACAGTTTGAAGCGTCAGAGTGTGCTTGGCTCAAGTTCGGGGCACGTAGCTAGGGGGAATACAGACACAAAGATGACCGCGGCGCAGGTCAGAGAAAGAACTGCAGCCACGCAGGCGACTATGGCTCGTTCGTCACAACGGCTGAAAGAAGCCCAAGCAGCATTGGCAGAAACGGAGGAGGTCGCCATGGGGACAATGTCTGAGCTCGCACGGAACAGGGTAACCATCGAGCGCAACGTGGAGCGGAACAAGAAAATTACTAGTGATTTAGATAAGGCCGACGGGTTGGTGTACAAAATGAAACACTGGTGGAGAAATTTGTGAGCGAGTGATTTACTCTTTTATATTCATGGTCTTGTTCTTTGAATGCATACGTTGCGTTGTTTCAAAAATAAACGTTTCCCCTGGTGAAACTAACACCGACCGCCCTCAAAAATGAGAGTACTTTTTCGATGAGTATAATATGAATACATATATGATATGCTTAACTTTTATCATAACTTTTTAAAAAGTGATATATAAAACTAATATAAGCGAGCGGTTGGTTGTATTTTATACTAAACATTGTTTGTTGTCAAAATCACAATTCTTCTTAAAAAGTGATATGAAACTAATATATAATAGGAGGATTAATCTTTATTTCTGAACCCGAAAGAAGTTGACACTGGGTAGGGAACAGGTTGAACCTCCTCAGTTTGAACCTCTTCCTGAATACTTCTTGTATTAATTTTCGTATACGATACATGCGTTGCGTATGTTAATTCGTACTACTAAGCAGCGTGGTTAACGGCGTTTTTGTTTTTACACCATCAATTCTTGATGTTTTGTCGACCCCTATATGCTCGAATCCGCACCGATGGAATTCTTGGTACAGTAGTCGAACCTCTTCTTTGAATGCATCCATTTCTATGTTCCCACGTTCCCGTTCAATATGTTTGCACATATCCTCTAAACGACAAGCTCCTACTATCCTCGCACTAGTCTTTACTTTGTGCGCATGCCTCAAGACTTCTTGTTTATCTGCCTTCGAAGATATCAAAATAGCCATGGTATTGTCGAGTTCCTCTTGGAAAGTGCGAATCGCGCATGCTTCTTGGCCACCAAGAATAGAAGTAAGTACGGTTGGATCCCAAATTGACAGTCTCTTTTGATCGATTTCTATGTTCCTCGTCGAGATTGGTAGATCAGAAGACTGGCTGAGGCCCGCGTTGTCCAAACTAGGACTCCCAGCTCTCATGTTTTCCGCGACACCCTCATTCGCTAGTGTAAACCAAAAGCAGCTCCCGTAACCCTTTATCTTCAAAGCCCCGCAGGATTCCTCGGCACGGGTGCGGCACGGGCTCTTGACACCGCAGGTTTGGTCGAGCCAACCCAAGAGCCTTTTTACAGACCACAGCCCGAAGCCAGATCGATCAGCTTCGGAGACTGTTAAAGATGCCCGATTTCCAGAGCTTGAGCGGCGAAGTTCGTTCGCCAAGTCTTCGAGAGTTAAATTTGGGTTGGTAAAAAGCGAGGTTTGATCTTCTGGGTCGATTCCTTCGCCGTGATCCGACACTTCAAACAATAGCACATTATTCGATATGCTTGCAGAAATATGGATTTTTCCCGTGGTGTATTTGATGGCATTCTCGAGGTAATTCATGATGCAGTTGAGAAAGACATGAATCTCAATGGAAATGATCCTTGGGACATCCGAGTTTACATGCACATGCATACGATACGTTGACTCGGGGTAGACGTTGGGTAGCTCAGACAGTAATTTTCGAATATCAACGCATTCAATTTCCGGCTTTCGGGTGTCTGGGGACAGGTTCATGACGCTCGCTTGGTGGATATGCCGTGACAACGAATTCATTCGTTTGCCTTTGTGGCTCAGCTGGGCTAATGTTCGCCCCAGGGCATGCAGTTCCCTAAGTTTGTTCGCGGTGGGCGAGAATCCACTGGTATTCGTTCGGAAATGTTCCTGTTTCAGCACATCTTCTAAATTCTCCGTTATCAAGGCCAGCTTTTCGTCGATCTGGCGCCAAACCTCATCGTCGACCATTGCCAACGACTTGGATATCTCGATATGGTTCCTCGTAAGGCACTTTTGCTGTACATTGTGCTTCTTTTGTTGCAGGTTTAGCCGGAAGAATGCAGACCAAATGAGCTTATTGATGATCGTCAAAAATGCGAGCAGTACTCCAAAGCCAGCAGCCTGCATCATGGGTTGGAACATCAACGCGAGCCAGTCAACAATACTCAGCGATAGACTACTTCCGACAGAGCCAACAATGGGGATGACCACTATACTTGCGAGAAACCTGTATCCACACCTTCGCTGTTTTGCTTCGCAGCAACAATAAAATCCCGCATCGAACGTCGAAAGGCCAACTAAAGGAAACATGCACATCAGAAGAAAGGGTAACATGGATTGAAGTAGTAGATAGTGCGAAAACACTTGTGGTTTCACATACCTGTTGATGAATGTATCAGACGCATTCACATCGCCGGCAAGCATGGCGACGAAAAGTTCGTCGTCCGCTGCGGGCACACGAGTAGCACCTGAATTAGCCCATCCCATAATGATACAGCTTGTATCGTCAGACCAAGGACCAATTTGGTTGGCACATTGAAAAAGTCGGGCTGATATCAGATGCACTATGCTGGCAAGCTGGACGAGCACAATAGATTTATACAAGTCATCTACAACAAACTCTTGAAAGGAAGGGGACGCAACTCTATCCAACAATCGCTTGGGAATGGAGGGAATCAAAAATGCAAAGAATAAGACTATCATCGAGAAAATTGTAAAAATGGGCCCCGGCTTTTCATTTTGACTGCGCAATGGGTCATTGAAAAAGGGAGCGTCGAAGGCAGCGTGCCAAATCAGTTGTGTCAACGTGAACAGAGCACCGATCTTGCTCGTGTATATCTGCACGTTTTCCCGGTACCACTTATTAAACTGGCGTTCGCGCCTCATACTATGAAACCTTCCGCTCCAAAGACAGATCCCTTCAGGTCCATTTAAAGACTGTGACGTCATAAGTCGAGATCTGTAGGATACCACCGATAATATAGAGGTGACGATCAACGTGAGCAGGCCATAGGTGATTAGGCCACCCCCACCCATCGTTGCAGAGACCTCGGCACGTCTCTACGGATCGGGCAGATATATACGCTAAGAGTGTGCGTGGGAATGACGGGAGGTCAACATCACCCAGCCCAACACGCGCCCACGCTTGAAGGAGACCTAGCCGCACGTGCATGCACGGGGGAATTCCAACTTCTTCCCAGCTAGTTCCCATTCGATTCGGCGATTCGGCGTTTGTTCACCAAACATGGATAGGAGAATGTAGTCTACCTACAAGTACACTACAAGTACGCATCGGTTCGTTCCCACGTTCCCACGTTCCCAGGACTCGAGAATGATCTACAATCTACAATGCATGCATGCATCCGATCTGTTGTCATGGTGTCGTATAGTTTTGATGGGGAAGATTGTTTCGATTTACCTATTGTATTTATGTATATAATATCATCATATCATTTCAAGTAAGAACATGTTATAGGATAAACGCGTATCATGAAGATCGTATTCAAAACAAGTATTGAAGTATGAGGATGAGGAGCAAGTATAACAATAACGACTCAGGTTCAACATTTTAATGGGAATGGGAACTAGAGAAGCGGGAGAAGTGTTTCTACTAGATAGGGTAATATAACCTGGAAGTATAATACACTTCTCCCGCTACTCTAATGGGAACCAACCCCTTTGACGGTTGCCAAGTTGCCAAGTGTCGATCGATGTTAACATGTTAACTCTGCGGTGGCCACTGCGCTTGGAACCTTCCCAGGAATTCTTCCGAACGAGACTTCTACCTATGACCATGACCAACTGACAATGCTCTGTCTATATTCTACACCATCCCACGGTGACATAACTACGTAGTCTTCGTACTGTACGAGGCGCTACACGGTTATTATGCTGGTCCCACAGCCCTACTAGGACACACCATCAACATGCGAAATGACACTCACTTACAGGTTCTGGGGAGAAGACAAGTACGATAAAGGTATTCTACTGGAAATAAATCCTATCATAATGATCATCACCATCCATCCACCTGTGACTGTGACCTGTGATCCTTTATTTGCGAGGACACGGTCGTTCCACACGTTGGTAGCATCGTCTTCCACTGTCGACCTGCTCCCGGTGACCCTCGGTCCTTCTGGGATGAGAAGGGGAGGAGGACGCACTCAGTAAACGTGCAACCAAAACGATTCCACAGCTCCCTCCTTGCTCCCTCCCGTGACACGAAACAGCCGACACTTTCACACACCTCGCACTCTAGCTACACGACCATGCCAAACAACAAGTCCAACTACTCCAAGTCTACGCGACAAAATCAGTACTACTCAGAAAAGTCACAGTCGTACTCAAAGTACGCCAATTTGGCCCCCGTCGCCACTGAAACGAAGTGTCGCTGATCCAGTGGCATGGCGTGCGAATTACGGGTCTTCCTATTAAGCCGAGGGTTGTATGGGTATGCTCTCCAAGACCTGGCCCCGAAAAAGCTGAGGAAAAGATTGCGAGGGGGACGACATTTCGACACTGCACGTGTTACGTGTTGCACTGAGGTTGCTGAAAGAAAGATTGAAATAGTGGAGGTACGATCTTACATCATTTGTTTTTTATGAATATTCGAATGGTATTTGATTAAAGGTAGATACCTTTGTGGAAATTAGAAGCCAACAAGTAAAACACAAACAAACAAACTACTACACGAGTCGTACTTCGTACATACTTACGTATAGCTTAGTAAGACGTACTTTTATATATATGTCAGTTCAAACTTTTTCTCACTAAGCTTATCTCCAAATTTGAACTTCGTGTCAATCCCTCCCCTCCCTCTCTCTCTATAATATATATATATATATAAACAT
>Ga0099797_101399_pt1 | contig 12815 bp, 12 predicted proteins | sample Uncmet_Sort48C_1_FD_89871 | JGI IMG/M metagenome (GOLD analysis project Ga0099797, IMG submission 89871) | Marine eukaryotic communities from CALCOFI LINE 67, Pacific Ocean - C012_Sort48C_1 | ecosystem: Environmental > Aquatic > Marine > Oceanic | place: Pacific Ocean: Monterey Bay | collected... | reverse complement strand
TATATATATATATATATATATATATATGTATAGGTGAAGGCTCCTCCAGTGTAAATGTGTATATATATATATATATATATATATATATTTATATTTATGTATATGTATTGTGCAAGCAAAGAATTGTGTAACTCCACGCCTAAGAAGTCCACGTTATTTCCACTTCCGGGAGGCTATCCAAACCTACTTTTTCGGTCCGCCCATTTTTATGCCATTTCACAGACCTTGAAACTACAATCGTAGCAACTACATCGGCGAAAGATGGGCCTGTATACCTCAATACGGTGCCCGCTCGTGTAGGGCACCCTACATATTGAACCAAGAAAGATAGTATGGTGTCGTTGTGGGTGTACCAAACAACAAGCACCTGCAAACAGAACCTGCAGCCAATTACAACATCAACAACAGCAAACTCTGCAAATTCGTGAATACAAGGCCCGGTCCATGGGGCCTGGGTCCCAACAAACGCAAGTTAGCTATTAATCCAGGGGACCCTCCAGTGCAGTTCGTTTTGGTGTTTTTACTTGGGTGGACACTTGAATTCCTGCGAGCATTTCAAAAAACATTTTTTCCTGGCAGGTGTGCGTTTTGAGCCCTCCACAACAAATGACAACACATTTGTTAAGCGCTTCTAAACTTGCCTGGATAACTCAACTCTTGCCATCACATGAACAAAAAAAGGACCATCAACATGCTCCGATTCCAGCACGACATGGACAGCACACACCGTAGGCATCACAACAAACACTGATGCGCACCAACATGCACCGAGGCCAACATGACACAGACCGACAGGCATAAACACGCAGCAAGGACAACATGCGCCAACACATATCGAAAGAAACACGTTTGAGCATGCATGTGCTCATTCGCCCAACGTTGCTCCCTTCTGGTCCACCCAGCTTACTTGGAAATGTCAGCACGAGCACCTCACGAGCCATATAATATAATGTGATAACTATCAGGAAGCACCTTGTAATGCTAGCAACGTCACAACAGTTTGCGAGCACACACAATCAATTTTCCCGCCCGAGACCTGGACTTGCGAAGCTCTTCTATGGGTAAAGCAAATTGAATTATTATCCCAAATTAGCGGGCCAATATCGTACATCTCTTAGAGCGCGCTTCTTGTCAAGGGTGCTGTGGGTGCTATGGGTGCTGCATTTTTGTGGGGGGGTCATTTCTTATCGGTTTGACTTGACCCACACCCGACCGTCTTTCCTGAAACCAGCCCCTCTGCTACCCGGACTTTCCCGCCAGGCCCGCCTCGGCCTCGCGCAGCGCCTCCTCCCGTCTCCGGGCTGTGTCTTCATCATTAGCAGTGAGGAGGTCAACGGCCTCACATGGCAGAAGTGGCCACATAGAATGCCATAGGATTCAGGAGCTATCATGATCAAACCGAAATAATAACTTGTTTCATTTTTTTTTGCAATATGCAGAGACCGGAAGGTTTCCTAATGCATGCGGGTCGAAGTTCCACTGAGTTTGCCGCAGGCTTTGTGTCCGAAGCTATTTTGGCACCCCGGTTCGTGCACAGAATCGTATTCTAGGCTCCTGTCAAAAACAAAACGAAAAATACCTGAGCATGAGAAGATAAGGAAAATCACTAAACCAATATGAACAATCTCTGAAGATTGTATGAGCATATTTTTATATGTTGAATCTCGCTGTCACAACTGTTCCACATTGTTCCTTGAACAACCGGCAAAAAAAAGTTCCTCTATATTCGTTGAGAAAAAAGGAGGTAAGTGGACTATCAGATCCGGAGTCGGTGGTGCGAGACTGCAGGACCCCAGACTATAGGCCCCCAGTCTGTGGAAAGCACAGGTAAGTGCGCTAATAAATCCAAAATCGGTGGTGCGAGACTGTAGGCCCCCAGACTGTAGGCCTCCAGTCTGTGTAAAGCACAGGTAAGTGCGCCAATAAATCCAAAATCCATGTTGCGAGACTGTAGGCCCCCAGACTGTACGCCCACAAACTGTAGGCCCCCAGTCTGTGTAAAGCACAGGTAGGTGCGCTAATAGATTCAAAGTCGGTGGTGCGAGACTTACGGCCCCCAGACTGTAGGCCCCCAGTCTGTAAAAAGCACGAGTAAGTGCGCTAATAGATCCAAAATCGGTGGCGCAAGACTGTAGGCCCCCAGGCTGTAGGCACCCAGACTCTGTAAAGCACAAGTGAGTGCGCACATAGATGCAAAATCGGTGGTGCGCGACTGAAAGCCCCCAGACTATAGGCCCGCAGTCTGTGTGAAGCACGAGTAAGAGCGCTAATAGATCCAAAATCGGTGGTGCGAGACTGCAGGCCCCCAGTCTGTGTAAAGCACAGGTAAGTGCGCTAATAAATCCAAAATCGGTGGTGCGAGACTGTAGGGCCCCAGACTGGAGGCCCCCAGTCTGTGTGAAGCACAAGTAAGTGCGCTAATACATCCAAAATTGGTGGTGCGAGACTGTGGGGCGCCAGACTGTAGGCTCCCAGACTAATCCAGAATCGTTGGTGCGAGACTGCAGGCCCCCAGACTGTAGGCCCAGCCTGTATAAAGCACAGGTAAGTGTGCTAATAGATCCAAACTCGGTGGTGCGGGACTGTAGGCCCCCAGACTGCAGGCCATCAATCTGTGTGAAGCACAGGTAAATTCGCTAATAGATCCAAAATCGGGTGCGAGACTGTTGGCCCCCAGACTGTAGGCCCCCAGTCTGTGTAAAGCACAAGTAAGTGCGCCCATAGATCCAAAATCGGTGGTGCGAGACTGTAAGCACCCAGACTGTAGGCCGCCAGTCTGTGTAAAAAACACGGAAGTGCGCTGATAGATCCAAAAAAGGTGGTTCGAGACTGTAGGCCCACAGACTGTAGGCCCTCAGCCTGTCTAAAAAACACGTAAGTGCGCTGATGCAAAACTGTAGCCCCCAGACTGATCCAAAATCCGTGGTGCGCGACAGTAGGCCGCCAGACTGTAGGCCCCCAGACTGTAGGCCCCCAGCCTGTGTAAAGCACAGGTAAGTGCGCTAATAGATCCAAGATCGGTGGCGTGAGACTGAAGGCCCCCAGACTGTAGTCCCCCAGTCTGCGTAAAGCACAGGTAAGTGCGCTAATAGATCCAAGATCGGTGGCGCGAGACTGTAGGCCCCCAGACTGTAAGCCTCCAGTCTGCATAAAGCACAGGTAAGTCCGCTAATAAATCCTAAATCGGTGGTGCGAGACTGTAGGCTCCTAGACTGTGGGCCCCCCAATCTGTGTAAAGCACAGGTAAGTGCGCTAATAGATCCAAAATCGGTGGTGCGAGACTGTTGGCCCCCAGACTGTAGACCCCCAGTCTGTGTAAAGCACAAGTAAGTGCGCTCATAGATCAAAAATCAGTGGTACGAGACTGTAGGCCCCCAGGCTGTAGGCCCCCAGTCTGTGTGAAAAACAAGTAAGTGCGCTGATAGATCCAAAGTCGATGGTGCGAGACTGTAACCCCCCAGACTGTAAGCCCACAAACTGTAGGCCCCCAGACTGTAGGCCCCCAGTCTGCAAAAAGCACAGGTAAGTCCGCTAATAAATCCTAAATCGGTGGTGCGAGACTGTGGGCCCCTAGACTGTAGGCCCCCAGTCTGTGTAAAGCACGGGTAAGTCCGCTAATGAATCCTAAATCGGTGGTGCGAGACTGTAGGCCCCTAGACTGTAGGCCCCCAATCTGTAAAAAACACAGGTAAGTGCGCTAATAGATCCAAAATCGGTGGTGCAAGACTGTTGGCCCCCAGACTGTAGGCCCCCAGTCTGTGTAAAGCACAAGTAGGTGCGCTCATAAATCAAAAATCAGTGGTGCGAGACTGTAGGCCCTCAGACTTTAGGCCCCCAGTCTAGGTGAAAAACAAGTAAGTGCGCCGATAGACTCAAAAGTCGGTGGTGCGAGACTATCACCCCCCAGACTGTAAGCCCACAAACTCAGCTGTAGGCCCCCAGACTGTAGGCCCCCAGTCTGCATAAAGCACAAGTAAGTCCGCTAATAAATTCCCGCATCGAGACTGTAGGCCCCTAGACTGTAAGCCCTCAATCTGTGTGAAGCACAGGTAAGTCCGCTAACAAATCCTAAATCGGTGGTGCGGGACTGTATGCCCCCAGACTAGGCCCCCAATCTGTGTGAAGCACAAGTAAGTGCGCTAATAGATCCAAAATCGGTGGTGCGAGGCTGTTGGCCCCCAGACTGTAGGCCCCCAGTCTGTGTAAAGCACAAGTCGGTGCGCTCATAAATCAAAAATCAGTGGTGCGAGACTGTAGGCCCCCAGACTGTAGGCCCCCAGTCTGTGTGAAAAACAAGTAAGTGCGCTGATAGATCCAAAGTCGGTGGGGCGAGACTGTAGCCCCCCAGACTGTAAGCCCACAAACTGTAGGCTCCCAGTCTGTGTAAAAAACGAGTAAGTGTGATGATAGATGGAAATTGGTGGTGCGAGACTGCAGGACCCCAGACTGTATGGCTCTATATGGCGCTGGCGGCTGTAGGCCTCTAGCCTCTAGGCTCCCAGTGACCCCCTTAAAACCATTGTTTAGGGTCCTTTGCCGATAAGGTGTAGCCTTTGTTTTTGTTTTTCCACGTGTTGGGGCCTGAGTTGAGAGGGCCCGGGGCTGCTCCCTTCGGTCCATGTGCCGAAAATTAGATATCCATAAAATCTATAGAAACCCTCTGAGTGGCAGATGACTTGGAATATGTTTGATTTGTTGATTTACACTGTTCTCTGTCAAAAGATGGAATCTAAAATGCATCTACCTAGGGTAGGATTCTTAGCACCTTCATCAGAGTAGACTGGACTCAATGCTCTCCCAACAATCACTTATTGGTATCAGCTCTGAGCAACAGATCCCGTAATTCCTGATAACGCAGTGGGTAAGTGCTTTGAGATCGCCCATGGCATGGCGGGCTTTTAGGCCTCGGAACTTATAAAGGCCTTAATTTCCCAATCTGCTGAACATAGCAGATGTGGGAAAATTATTCGCCTAGTTGGTGTTAACCCTTTGTTCATCCTTTTCAGCATGCTTGCCTGAGTGGCATCTGCAGGCTTCAATAAGCATGAATCCGCCAGTCTCCCAACATTATTGATGGCGTAGTAGCCGCAAGTCATGCAGCAGAGTATGCCTCGGTTTAACCCTAGTTTATGGGTGCCATCGACTATGCCCCTTTAAACATGGGCTCTGACTTGGCATATGTCACCTGCGTGTCATTTGTTTTTATTGAACTATCATAGAGTTTCCCGTACCTGGCTCGAAAATATTTCGTATTTCCCATTTGCATCCGAATATGGCCCTTCTCCATTGCATGCTAATTACAGGCCATATGATTCAGAGATGATTAAAATTGTCTCGCTTATGATGATACAATATACTGTATCCAAGCCTCTACCCGGGGAATGAAGTTTGACAGATCGAAGGGATGTGTGAAACCTATATATATATATATATATATATAGAGAGAGAGTGATATATATATATACATATATATATACACATATATATATACACATGTCAATGCTACTTTGACTTTATCACGTCAAGGTGGTATAATTTGTTTCGATATACTTTTGTTTTTTTTTTTTCAACTTCTTACCCAAAGATGTACGTATTCATCTACCTCCGCATCCAAGGGTGCACACGCGTGGCAGCTTCCTCAGGCCACAATGATGACACGGGCCGCCGGTATTCGGCAACCCTTTATCTTTATGTCATTATGTTCATTATGGCAACCGGTGCTACACATGTTACATGTGAGCATAGTTGTACATTACTCGCCTGAGCTCCAACCGAGACCTGCAGGGTACAACTGTGCGAAAGGCCATATTGTTTGGAGCTCTTACATTATTATATATAAATAAATAGACCCACGGCAGGTCTACTTCTTACCCAGGCAAAATGATGGTTGACTGAACTAGCTGTGACCGTGCTAGCGTTATCTAACCAGCATCAGAGGCCTTAGGCCGACCGACACTAATTAGAGCCTTACAGAGAAAGCATTACATCATACAAGCCTAACTTGAGTTGGTAATTAAAGGCCTAGGCCTAAAATTGCCAACCCAAGTAAATGCTGCATGAGCTTAGGTCACAACCAGGAAAGCCAACAGATCTTATGCCCAAGCGTATATGTATGTATACTATGCTCACATTGTCCAACTGGCCTCCTCTAGCTCCGCTACCATGAGGCGGCAGGGGACATGAGCTTATCATTATGAGAGGCTACAGCAGAAGGAACACTTAGTTATCATTATGATAAGCATTGAAAGCACGTGCCATGCAAGCACGTCTAGCAAACTTTTGTAAAACCTCAAAGTGCTGCTCACTCTGGTCCTCAACGGTGTAGTCGTTACCCTGCTCTTCGCTTCCCTCAGAGCTGCTGCATGGATAGCCGTATTGCCCTGGGCCGGTGGCAAACCTGCCAACTGGGGCCGCAGAGGTATCGGAGAAGGAACCGGACTCCTCGGACTCCTCGCCCTCATCTTCTCCTGGCATTATGGCTACGGATGCCTTTCGAAGAGCTTGCTGGCAACTCCTGGAGGGCTGCGGTACCTGAGGCTTTAGGCACTCTGGGAGCTGTTCACCTCGTCTGCCACTTTCCTGCTGGGCTTCCGGCATCCACTTCCAGCTACAGCTCGGTGTCTCCAACGAGGTCCATGGACCAGACCATGTGAGCTGCTCGCCATAGTCCCCATTATAGCTGTATTGGGGTGCATCACCGTAGGTAGGGCCTGCAACGGCTGCATAGGCTCCCTGATGCAATGGCCACTGTTGGCACACAAGCCAGTCTCCCACAAGAGCTTGTGTAGGCCACCAGACTGGCGGAAGCTGTAGATGACCTTCTTGATGTTGTTGCCTTATCTGTCCAGCATCACCGTAAGGACCTTCGCCAGCAGTACCATGAGACCCATAGAGCTTGTAGCGGAATAGCTCAAGGTCACTCGCGCCTATCGCAGCTGGCAACACAGACCCCTGTTGCCGCTTGAAGGCCAGCGAGGCTTTAAGGCAGTACAGCGTGTGCCTCCGCTGTACCCTTCGGAGCTGGGTTCTGGAAAGACCAGGCTCCGGTACTGGCCGACGAAAGGACGCCTGCCACCGCACATCCATCTGCAGAGAGGGGAAGAGGAAAACAAGCCTTAGAGACTACAAGGCTTGAGTGGGCGCCACCCCAAACGCTACAGATGTTTGACTCAAGTTGGCGAGACTGTAGCCATTTCGATATACATATATATAAATATATATATATATATATATATATATATATTTGAGAGCATGTCAATGCCCATTGGACTTTATATGACAAGAATGCAAGGGTCAGGAGCCCAAATATCAGAACATAAGAGTGACTATCCTTGCCAAAGCAAGTACGTTGCAAAGCAGAGGCCACAAAAGTCAACTGAGAAAGGATTGCAGAACGCAGAGAATATGAAACACCTTCCCTCCTGAATAGAGCATGGCCACAAATGAGCACCCTATCTAAGAATGTGCGTGATAAAGCCAAAGAAAACAATATAAACGGTCCACCGACAACTGGGCCAGGACCACCATAACCAATGATTGACGAACTCGATTCTAATGTGTTCGTGGACCTATATCATCGAAACCACTCCGCATCCACCCTGTGTAAGTTCCGACTAGCACTGATACCTTTGAGACTAAGGATTTCAGAGAACCATTAAAATATCATGAACCTTGTGAACCCAAATATGAAAGATACACGGAAAGTTGACATTAGCAACATGTACATGACTGTCACATGTTGTGCACTCTGAAACTTTCCATGTAACTTTCAGAAAAATGGGTGTATGTTTCTACATGTGTATATATGAATAGGCATATGCATGTGCAAAGGCACAAGTGTAATTAGATGTGTCGGTGTTAGCTACTGGAAAAGTAGAAAGTACATGAAATGCAAAATGGATGAACCACTTATGACCAGCCACTGACAAATGCATGAACACCCAATTGAGGCACACTGGAACACACAGAACGAACAACACAAGAGTTCCAGGTAAGCGATACACTACCACGCGACAACATATGAACATTACGTGGACATGTAATGTTAACTGTAAAACATTTTCAGTGATATCATGATGACAGAGTATGAACCATGTAAGAACGATCAATGTATGTTGCTGATCACTGTATACTTCTTATAGCATCGACATTCAAATAGTTATACATGTACTGCAACCCTCATGGACCCCTCGTTCGGGGTCCAATAGAAATTGAGCATATTGTGGTCACAAGTAAAATTGGAGCCGGAAACATCTGGGGCAAAGCTCAATGCATTGTGGAAGCTATATGGAAGTACAACTATGATGGGCATTATATGAGAATGATATTAACTGGGTGGTTCGAAATTTCGGAGGTGGGACACCAGGCACCATTTCATATTCAGGTCATGTGTAGTTGATTTTCCAGCTTGACCTATGAACTCTGAACGGGAACACTTCCATTCGAACCGATACCACAGACGCATACATACAAGGCACCATATTGAAAAAAACATCCACTGGAAATCCTCAAACACCATGCTAATGTTGCTAATGCGCATATACAAATCACACATCACAACTCAGGAATTATATAAATCCGTCAAACAACCAACGGAATCGCATCATTCGCAACCTTCGAAGAAAGGCCACTTATCTATATATATATATATATATATATATATATATATATATACCGATAAATCCAACTAAGGCTGGATAGGAGGATTGGGGGGGAGGCGGCGTCTCGCTTCGATTTCACTTCGATCTCACTTCAGTTTCACTTCGATGTCACTTCGAGTTCACTTAGAGGTCACTTCGATCTCACTTCGGTTTCACTTTGATTTCACATTGATTTCTCTTCGACTTCACTTCGATGTCACTTCGGTGTCAATTCGATTTCACTTCGAATTCACTTTGATTTAACTTTGATTTCACTTTGATTTCACTTTGATTTCACTTCGAGTTCACTTCGATTTCACTTAGGTTTCACTTCGGTTTCATTTCGATTTCACTTCGAATTCACTTCGAGATCACTTCAATTTCACTTCGATGGCACTTCGATCTCACTTCGATTTCACTTCGATTGCACTTCGGTATCACTTCGATTTCACTTCGTGTTCACTTCGTGTTCACTTCGTGTTCACTTCGATGTCACTTCGACTTCACTCCGGCGTCACTTCGGTTTCACTTTGAATTCACTTCGGTTTCACTTCGACATCACTTCGCTTTCACTTCGATTTCACTTCGAATTCACTTTGAGTTCACTTCGATTTCACTTCGATTTCACTTCGATGTCACTTCGGTGTCACTTCGGTTTCACTTCTATTTCACTTCGCCATCACTTCGATGTAACTTTGATTTCGCTTCGCAGGGAAAAGGGAAACATGGCCTCTCAATGGAAAAGGGAGAACCCACTGGGGCGAAAAGGGAAAAGGGACGGGGTCAAACCACCGTTTTGACCCCCGATCTCACTAGGGTTTCACCGCGCGCACGCAAGCACGATACGAAACGATTTCCCGATTGGACTCACCCCCCCCAACCTCCGATATATATATATATATATATATATATACATATGGTTGGGGGTCCAAGGGTTTCGTGGCCCCCCTCAATTACCGTATGGGTCCCAGAATTTCGTGCCACCCCCCAATGATGGTATGGGTCGCATGAAATGCCACCCCTCCGGAGTACGGCAAAGCGCGGGGTGCTACGACGGCAAAGTGGTTGGCCGCGGGGGCCATGGGGCCCTTGGGGCCATGGGGCTGCTGGGACCCATGGGATCGTGGGCCCATGGGGCCCAGGAGGGAGGGACCAGCATCCACACCCACAACCCACAACACACAGGGGGCGAGGGGGAGCATCCACCATCAGTCCCTGGGGGTGACCCATCACGATCACAGGGGGAGAGGGGGTCTAAAACCCCGGGCCACATATATATAGTATATGTATAGAGTATATATATATATATATGTATACATATAAATGTTACCATGGCCACTTTCAACACATATATATATATATATATACTACCACGGGCACTTTCAACCACTCAGCAGGTGCGGGGAGTGCCTTCACCACCCTCAGCGCGCCGCCAGCAGAGGCTTCCGGGGCGAGCCTGGAGATGTTGCACGTGGGTTGCACCCAAGTGGAATGTCATGGCAGGTTGAACACATCATCAGAATGTTGAAAGGTAGTTCATAGGGTTTAACCCTAATGGGTTTCAATCCAAATGGAGATAAATCTATTTACAGTGAACCCCCGTAGGGTAGAATATATAAAGAACATGAGTAGAAAGATATTCGAATGCAATGCACAGAACAGGGGGCCCCGGCCTGAGGCCGCGGCGCCCTGGGGTGTCAATAAAATATGAATATATCGTTTCTCATATTCCTCATATATTCTCTCATAATGGGGTTTACCGTTGAATCAAAATATGGTTCAACCCCGATTTGTATGCAATCACAGCAGTGTGAAACCCTATCCGCTGCCTGCCAAAGAAGGTTCATTGGTTGCAGTCATCGCTATTAGTAGTCATTAGTTGCTATCAGTCGGCATTATCGCTGTTGGTTGCAATCATCTCTATTTAATAACTATTTGTTGCTATTGGTAACCTATTTGTGGCTACTGCATTAATAACGTAATGGCCGTGACCTACTATATAGCGACTATTGGTAGACCTGCGGCCATCTTAACGGCGGGTCCACAATGCAAGCCTGGGCCCAAGAAGATATGAAACAACTAAAAAACACGGCGCATAGACACACAAGAAGGAATTAGAATAGACTCTCGATGCCCTCCATAACATTCTCTGTTTTGCCGATCTTGTCAGAGGCCAGGCCAGGGTGAATCCTACTTATGTGTTGCACACGTCCTCACAACCTTCTCCCCATGATATGAGTGTTTGTTGCAGATGCGTTGATTCAATTTGGCTGACTACATTTCCGACCATATAATGAGGTTCCGGTGGTATTGTGACCTTTGAACATTTGCAATTGCCAACAAAAAAACAGGAATGCTACAAAGATAACGTGAAACATCTGTAAAAACAAGTTTGGCCGTTGAAAGGCTGTGTGACTAGTTGGTCACAACCGTGCATTAGATCTCATGTGATGTGTGCATCAGCAGAAATATTGCATGAATGCTGATATACCTAACACTTTCTGTTTATGATTTGGGAAAAGAGAGGTTTGTTCACCTTGAAAGGTTCTGTTTACGATTTGTGAAAACACCCATATATAACTTGCTAGATGGATGCAAACCCATACACCACCTTCCCTAAAGCGTAAGCTGTGCAATGTTGGATGGCTCTCTTTGGCACATCATCGCTGTTAATGAACACATGTGTGTGTCGAAACTATGCCCACATATTAGTTGGGAGTGGACACAAAGTGTATGTGTTTGCAATGAATATGGTGCTCTGTCATCTAAGACTTGCACTCCTTGATTATACAGCACAAGCAAGTATGCATTTAAATTACAAGTGTGCCTTTTCGATTCGAACTATGTTTGGGAACAGTTCCATATCAAAGAAGTGTTGCGACACACACTCACACACACACCCTGTCCAAGCGACTCCTTAAGAAAGTGTACTGATAGATTTGAACACACACTGCACAACCTAATCCGCCGCCCGTGCCGCCATCCTCCCAACAGCAAACCGCAGACTGATGCCCATTTGGGTATTGGAATGCAGAATACTATACTGTTAATATAATGATATATGGTTACAAGTTATTGTCCAATACTATGTACACCATATACCATGTACTATAGATGTATATGATGTACCAAACATCCAACATCCGATCTATTATAATATTCTGAGCTTAGACCCTACTACCGGGCCCAACCATTGCAAACAAAGTGCGATAGAAATCGAAATGACTTGGACCGCGATCAAAACTCAATTACCTTCCAACACTGACGTTTTCAGATTGTAAATCATTGGATTTGATAAGTTGCCCTCATTAGGTTTGATGTTACAATGAAAATGTACGTGTCTATACATATATATATATATATAAATAAATATGATTACCTGTGCACGACCGCAAGCAGAAAGTCGAAGTGGCTCTCTGGAGTTCTCTCGGGGCTGGGTTGGTCCAGGAACAAGTCTTGCAAAATTGTCTCGAACTCATTACCTTTTCTACCGAAGGGAATGACCAGTATCCTTTCGAGTAGATGATAAAAATGTGTGTGGGTGTCCCCAAGTCTGCAGCCTGCAGATACAAGACTTATGCATACATATATACATATACATACATATATATTTGTTATTGTATCAACCAGAACCCAATCCAGAAAGAACCATGTTATATACCTATATATATGTTAAGAAGAAAAACATACTTAGGCGAACTTGTTACGTGTATAGGTGTATATATATGTATAACTCCGCTACGCAACATGGTTCATCTCCATGCCACCGATTTTTACGGACAACACTTGAAAGCAACATAGCAATACGTACAAATAGCCCACTTCGCAAAGCAACACACATGTATCTGAAACATGTGCCAACGAATGCAAAATCCATGGAAACCTCGAAACTACATATCTATATAAATGCACCCACAATTACACATAGCACAACAACACTGAATGTGCCATATGTGAAAATCATATGCACCAGATAGGCCGTGGCATATTATTGTCACATGTGTCCCCAGATATTCTCAGGTCATGCACAACCTGGTCACAATATCAAGCACAAAGTCTGCATCACATCTCTACATGAATTTCACGCTTTCTCGCGCCTTGTTTCTGCATGGCCTCGACATGTTTAATTTCATATTATTTTGGGCCGTCTGTGCATGTGCTGTCCCTCATGACAAG
>Ga0099797_101398_pt1 | contig 12820 bp, 15 predicted proteins | sample Uncmet_Sort48C_1_FD_89871 | JGI IMG/M metagenome (GOLD analysis project Ga0099797, IMG submission 89871) | Marine eukaryotic communities from CALCOFI LINE 67, Pacific Ocean - C012_Sort48C_1 | ecosystem: Environmental > Aquatic > Marine > Oceanic | place: Pacific Ocean: Monterey Bay | collected... | reverse complement strand
TGAGCACACACACACACACGAACACACACACACACACACACTATCAAGCACACAAACAAACAGACAAACACACAAACAAACAAGCAAGCAAGCAAGCAAGCAAGCAAGCAAGCAAACAAACAAACAAACAAAAGGCCATTTTCAAAATCCGCACGCCTCCCGTCCGGCGCACCATTGAGCACCCCCTCCTCCAGACCTCCTCCCCTTTCAGACAACATATGCCACTACAACATCCATCGCTCTGAAGAGCGCTTCCCGTCACCTCCCAGCCTGTCGCCTCCAGCCTGTTGCCTCCAACCTGTCGCCTCCAGCCTGTCGCCTCCTAGCTTGTTGCCTCCAACCTCTCGTTTCCAACCTGTAGCCTCCAGTAGCCTCCAGCCTTTCCTGTAGCCTTCAGTAGCCTCCAATAGCCTCCAACCTTGCATTGTTTGCTCCTTTTAAGGGGGCCACCTATCCATATGGCCGCAGGCCGCCACAGGCTGCCACAGGCTGCCGCAGGCCGAATAACCCTTTGGCAGGGCGGCACAGGCTGCCACAGGCTGCCGCAGGCCGAAAAACCCTCTGACCTAATAGGCCCCGGATGGGGTTCAAATCGAAGATGCCTGGACCTCAAGTCTTGATGCCCCAAATCCCACCAAGTATGCTCAAAGCGTCGCAAAAACCACAAAAATCTGTGCCAAAACTGTCGCAAATGTGTTCCAAAAGTGATGCCAAATCGTGGTCTGTCCGGAAGATGCACAGCGTCATTGCGACCGCCCTGCGCTGTGTGGAAAGCACTTTTGCGACCACACCTGAGCTACAAAATCGCTTCCGAAATCCATGGAAATTCGAAGCATTCTCCTTCAAAGTAGCCCAAAAGCGTCCTGAAGCGAGCCAAATGGCTCGAAATATGGAGCCCAATGGCGGCCAAAAACGTAACATTTTTTTTTTCAGAAAATCGGACTGGCTCTACCTCGGCCGCCGGCCACCTCCAAAAGCTGCCACCGGCCGTTCCAGATGCTCCCAAATGGCGTCCAAGATGTATGAGGGCTCCAAATGTTGCAACCGCGCTATGCTTTAGCATAGTGTGGCGTGTCGAGCAAGAGGCCGTTTCACTATTCGGTTAAATTACATTGTACATGTAAAGTGACTGTAAAGTCACTTAAGGGCACCCCACCGAGCCGATTTTCGAACAAATGATGCTGCCGCCCGGGTAAAACGTTCACTTTCGATGAAAATGTGCGAGCACAGGCCCCGCATATGGTGACATTCGCACCAAATCCGCTGCACACTTACCACATTTGCTGACTTTCACTTCCATGTCGCTTCAAATCCGCTGCACAAGTACCGCATATGCTGACTTTCGCTGCAACTTCGTTGTAAATCCACCTTCGCTTCGCACTGAAACTCCTAGCGCCGCGTTCGAGGCGAAGCCCTCCTGCATTACATACTTTAGCAAATACATGAATTTGTCTATATGTAACTTTCAGTGCGACGCCTCGGAGGCTTGGGCTCTTACAGGCTTTTCGGGGCTTCGCGCGCAAATCCGCTGCACAACAGCCGCAAATCTTGCTTTGTGGCGCAAGTCGCCACAAATAAACGGCACACGCGCTGCGTAGGTGTGCAAATCATGCAAATCACCGCAAATCAACTGCACAGGCGCTGCGAATCCACTTTCGGGCAGGCTTGAAACGCCTGAAAACTCGAAAGTGTCGATCCAGCTCTCTTCGGAACCGCCTGGTCGCTCGAAACTGCTTCAAAGTTTCTGTTCAAACTTACTGTTCGAATCTTCTTGCCTCTGTAACACATTTCTCTATTTCGCTTCACTCTGCTCCACATCACTGCGTGTATGTATATGTGCGGGTACAAACTATAATCTATTTTCTCAGAATAGCTGCAAACTTTCCCACCTCCATGAAGACCCAGGCAACCACATCAGTCTAGGAAGCCTTGCCCACCTCAAGGGACTGCTTCGCTAACTGGCTGTCAGAGTATTCGCTACTGAAGCATGAACCAGCCTTCTGTGCAATCACATGAGAGCTGAATCCTTATTCGCCTTTTGTCTGCCGGCATTGCTGCGAGCCATGTAGGTCGCTGAAATGTTATCGATTTCGGAGCAAAACATCCGCCTGGCGATCTTGCTATTGAAACTGATGGTAGTCTCCAGACGCGGCAAAAAGACGCTCAACCTGCCATTTGGAAGAATGTCCAATAGCCAATTTTAGAGTTGAAGGACTCCCTGTCAAGCAATAGCTCAACCCGTTCCCCATTTCAAGTTATTATGTGGGATGTGTGTCGGTCTCCGATCACACAATTCAATACACTAACTGTGTGATGTGTCGGTCTACGTTGGTTTTACATAGTTGCATATGTCTCCCATGTGTGTTTGATTTGTTCTGTGCATGCCGTCATATTTCGGTTTCAGCTTGAACGAAAGCTTTGCATAGAACTTTGAAGAGTTCTAGAGTGGCACCGTATTGGATTCTTACACTTCTTACCGTGTCTCTCGCTTGGGCAAACAACAAAACAAGCACAAGCACCTCGCAGGTCTTGACGAGATTCGTATCTATTTCGCATTTCGCATAATTATTGATAGTGTTTCCGCCCGCCTGCTGATTCGTGTTGTGACAACGCTTTTGAACATATTGCATCCGAAAAGCAGTGTGTACCCAATATGTGGTGTCGGAAATAACATGAAACCAACAAGAACCAGCTTTAATGAATCCCATTTTGATCATGGGGAATTAACCATGATATCTTCCCCTTTTTAATTAAACCCCATTAGTATTAAACCCTATTGACCACTTTCCAATGGAAATGCTCATCTACAGCTGGTGGACTAAATTTTGCAACACTATGGTCTGATTTTCGTTTTATGTGCGTTCTTCTAAAATGTGTTCTCCCCGAAGGGCTGGCAAAAAAAACTCCCCCAAATTGTAAAAATAATCCCAAACTGTTTCGACCTCATCGATTGTACAATGGTTTTACTCATTTGTAATGCAAAATCGATGCATTTAAACACATTCCCGACCTGTGTTTTTGAAAGACCCCGATGCCGGAAAATAGGCTTTAGGGACCCGGGCCCGGGAAATAGGGTTTAGGTGTTGCTTAATTATGTCCATCACAAATATATGTTGTGTTTGGGCTGGCTCAACACACAAACTTTGCAATTCTAGAGGTAGGAGAACGAGCTCATGAAGGCCGTGCGCGGAAAACTTTCAAAGATTTCGACTATCTGGTCAGCGGGGGGTAGCTTCGGAGGCATCAACACCACAATCCTTGGCCAACAAATAAATATACAGATCTGTATACGCAAAAATCCGCCGAACTCCCTGAGCAACGAGCATGTTGGATTTTGGTTTCAGTCTTGCCTTTGGCCAGCCAGCCAGCCGGCCAGTAAACCAGCAAGCCAGCAAGCCAGCCAGCAGGCCAGCAAGCCAGCAAGCCAGCCAGCAAGCCGGCAAGCCAGCAAGCCAGCAAGCCAGAAAGCCAGCTAGTCTGAGAGAGCCTTCGATGCCACAGGCTGCCAGTCAAGATGCTTCAAGATGTTAAGGGGGCGCGCTGTCAGACGCCACATCCCGGCACAGGCCGGCACAAGCGGGCACAGGCCGGACACCCCTCTGAGCCTCCAGGCTCCAATCCGAGTCTCCAGGCTGGGCTGAGCTTCCAGGCTGCAATGTGAACCTCCAGAGCCTCCAGGCTGCAATCTGGGGCCACAGGCTGCAATCTGAACCCCATGGCTGCAATCTGAGCCCCATGGCTGCAATCTAAGCCTCCAGGTTGCAATCTGAGCGGCTGCAATCTGAGCCTCCAGGCTGCAATCTGTGCTTCCAAGCTGGCAAACTGAGCCTCCACGCTGCAATTTGCGTGCCCAGGTTACAATGCGACCCTTCAGGCTACAATCCGAACCTCCCGGGTGCAATCTGAACCTCCATGGTGCAATGCGTCTGCCTGTTGTTCGGCACATCCTGTCACGGATTCAGGGTATCATTGATTTTTGTGGAGGTCGGCAGCAGAGGCGGTAGCCTGTCAATCTGTCTTAGCAAGGGAGCGGGAAGCGCAAAGAAAAGAAAGCATCGCCATGCACGTGGCGATGAAAAGCAAATGCGTAATGCAACAAACAAAAAGAAACAAAGACACCCATATTGGGTGACCCAAGCAAACAAAAGAACGAACAAACAACCAAACAAACTAACTAACTAACACATAAACAAACCTCAAGCTGCCAAATAACACCCGAAACAACCACACAACCAAAGAACCAAACAACCAAACAACCAAACAACCGGACCCGAACACACATGAACACACACAAAACACAACAAACGCAAGGAAACCATAAAATCAACAAACCATCGGACAAACAAAACAAAGGAATGAGGCAACCAAGCAAACAAACAAACAAACAAGCAAACAAACAAACAAACAAACAAGGACACGAATTATTAAACAAATGCACCAACAATCGAACGAACCGACACACCGAAACAAGCAAACAAGCAAACAAACAAACAAACAAACACCCTAATACACAACGCACAACCAAACAAGTAAACGATCGAACAAACAAATAAACAAACCAGCTGACACACGAACGAACCAACAAACCAACAAACACACCCTTAAACAAACAACCGAAGAACCGAACCAACGAACGATCACGCAAACAACCAAACACACACAAGCACACACAACCAACCAAACGAAAAAAACCAACAAACAAACAAACAAGCAACCGAATAAACAAACAAACAAACAAACAAACAAACAAACAAACAAACAAACAAACAAACAAACAAGCAAACAAACAAACTACCTAACTAACTAACTAACTAACTAACTAACTAACTAACTAACTAACTAACTAACTAACTAACTAACTAACACAAAAGAAACATAGTAACATACAATCAAACAAACACTCTGGGCACTAGACTTGAGCTGACTCCACGGCACTACCGACCGCATTCGTCCACCAAACGGATGTCAGAAAAGATTGTTGGCTTGGACATGTATCCACATCTGCCATGCCGCAATCATTATGTGTCTTTTGCGGGGGCCCTTGGTTACTCTTGTTGCCCTCTGTTTTACATGATTTAGTAGCAATTAGTGGGCTGTATGGGCATGACCGACTCGATTCTTTGAAGTTACACGGGTCCCATTGGGCCAGGAACGTGGCGCATTGACCAATTGCCCATGGGCCCATGGGCCCATGGGGCGTAAGCCGGCGATCGGCCGGCAGCGGCCGTCCGGGCGGCAGAAGGCCGCCAAGCGGCCAGCGGCGGGCCGGCAGTGGAGGGCGGCGACCGGCTGGCGGACGGGCGGAGCACCAGAAAATACAATTAAAACATTTCTAAAAACCATTTAAATCACTAAAAAACTAACTAAAAGACATTAAAAAATTATTGAAAACCATTAAAAGACACTAAAAACCACTGAATGTTCACTAAATGTTTACTAAACCACTAAATGTTTACTAAATGTTCACTAAATGTTCACTAAATTTTCACTAAATGTTCACTAAACCACTAAATGTTCACTAAATGTTCACTAAAACAATTAAAAACAACTGAATGTTCACTAAAAACCACTAAAACCTTGTAAAAACCATTAAAATCCACTAAATTTCATCAAAGGGTCCCCGCAATTTCTTTACTACAGGAGCGAGTCTGTACTGGAAGTCGTAATTTCTTTACTACAGCAGCGAGTTTGTACTGGAAGTCGGAATTTCTTTACTACAGGAGCGAGTCTGTACTGAAGTCGCAGTTTCTTTGCTACAGCAGCGAGTTTGTACTGGAAGTCTCAATTTCTTTACCACAGGAGCGAGTCTGTACTGGAAGTCGCGATTTCTGTACTACAGGAGCGAGTCTGTACTGGAAGCTATTAAAAACAAATAAAAACCACTAGAAGCCACTGAAAGCCACTAAAAGCCACTAAATTTCATAAAACAACGTTTTCGGAAAGATAAAAAGTGTAACGAAGGGCCCCCGCAAAAGACATATAACAATCACACCCATGGATGAAACCAATCAACAACGCGCGCACCACAGGAAACAACACCGACAACCTTTGAAATGTGCAAGTTGGGTGTGGCCATTGGAGCGTCGATCAGTCCCATGACGACTTACAAATATCGATGGCAAAAGGAGCCAGGAGCTCTCGAGCAGAGAATCTTTTTGGCACAGCAATGACAAGATCGACCGTCTGCACAATCCCATCGTCCATAGTTCGCATCGATTTAAGAACCTCCAGGATCGGAAAAAACGAAGAGAAAGGGTCTTTGGCCATTCATCGTCAGCCTCTGTGTCATCTGATGAATACTCATGCCACCAAGTTGCCTGTAGCATGTAACTTACCTCCCTCAGGATATCTACCATTGTATCAGAGGCCTCTTCAACACAGAAGATGCCGGTGTCGGCCTGAAACAAGGACTGGTCAAGTGTCTTCGGAATACTGTCGATTCACTCAAAATCACATTAGAAGAGAACATGGAGGCTTGCAAATCATGAGTGGAAGAAACTTGGTAAGTTTACTCTCCATGATATCATGCAATGTTCCCTTCCACAACATGGTGTCTGCTTGGGCAGGCAAGGTACGACTTGTCCTGCGCAAATTGAAGATGCTTACCGGGCTGGCTGCCCCCAAGCCCTCGCATCAAGCTTGGGGGGCTTCGCCCCCCCAGACCCCCCAATGGCCGCCTTAGGGCCGCGATTAAGTCGGCGAGATTTAACGCTTAGGCGACAAGTTTCACCTCCATTTTGGTAGCCTCCCGGGCACCCCAAGAGTGGGCCTCATTTCTAATTCGGCACACCTGCACCCAATTCGAAATGAGCCCTCTGTATAATAAACAATACAATCGGATACAACACATCTGCTTGAGAATCTAGAAAGAAAACGCACACAATTGGCCAGCACCCTGAGCTCTTCGGAGCGGCCCCCCACCCCAACACCGATTTTTACCACATCAAAATTGTCCCCCGCACCACAAAATCTTTAAATCGACAATTTTTGGTGCACACCTGCTGCAAATTCGACGGTATTGCGGGCCGGACCTGATTGTAAGGGTTTCCGGATCTGAGGACCGGAAATAACTACTGTAACATCAAAGAAAACCTTGCAATATTAATTAGGCTTATGCTATACAGCTATAAAGAGAGAAAGAGAGAACGAGATTATTTGTGTTACCCGGCCTAAAGGAACGCCCTCTTGAGCATCAGCTGAACTGCCTCAGCTTGGTGGAGCATCGGGACGTGGCATGGCAAGTGCTCTGCCCGCAAGGTGCTTAAAAAAACTTGCACCTGCTGTAACGGAGCTCCTTGCAGGCAGACCAAAATGTGATGACCTGCAGGGCCAAACATGCGGACTATATTTGCCTACCAGTGTTTCAGTGTAGGATTCTATTAGTAAGCTTACTCTATCTATCGTAATTAATTTAAAGTCGTTTTTAATTTGAGGGCGCTTTCTGATATTTTGGGCCCGCCGCCGTCCGGCGGCCAGCCGCCCGCCGGCCGGCCGGCCGGCCGGCCGGCCGCCGGCTAGGCGGCGGCGTGGGCCCGATGGGCCATGGGCCCCATGGGCCCCGTGGAGCCTAATGGGCCCATGGCCCATATGGGGGCCCATGGTGGCATTTTCAAATAAACAAGGCAAAGTGCCCTTAACGAGCCCTTCAATTACGAAGGTGCGTGTAAATAATCGAATGGACCATATAATTGTTCCGGCCTTTATTGTTGTTCCATGGGCTGGGGCCATGTTTTTTTGTTCACTACATGGTTATGGAGTCCTTGAGCCAGCTTGAAGTTTATCTTTTCCGTGTTCATTTACGGAAATAGTGTGGAATAGTGTGAAATAGTAGTGGCATAACGGTGCCAAGCGATCACACCAGGTTAATATTAAATCTGTGTGGCACTATTTGGCATTATTTCTAACGATTTGCCACTATTCTAACATTGTTTGGCACTGATTCAACAAATAATAACAAATAATAACATATAGTGCAAATAGCGTACAAAGTGCGAAATAAAATAAAATACTGCCACATGGTATCAAATATGTACCTGGTGCGATCCCTTGGCACAGTTTCGCGAATACTATTTCACACTATTCACACGCTTGGCAAATATGAACACGGACAACAACTTGAAGCTGACTCAAGGACTGCATTATCATTTACCGAATGTTTGTTTGTTTGACAATGTTTCGCGAAGCGGGAAAGCCCTGAGGTTACACTTCCAGCCATACGAGAACCGGTTATATTGAGTATATGATGATGAGTGGGGGCCCGGTTATATTGGGGATATAATGATGACTGGGGGCCCAGTCATAGCCATATGACTACCGGCTATATTGGGGACCCGGTTATATTGGGGATATTGGGGGTCATGACTTAATCGGAGCCGGAGTCCGACGCTTCACTTTGTGAAGAGTCCTGCGCTTGATCCATCTCCATATCAGAGTTATTCTCTGATTCAGAGTCGGACTCTGGGATAGCTTGCTGTAGGGCATATGCCCTGGATATGTTATTCATTTGCCCCTCTATGTTCTCTAACACCGTATTATGCATGGTATGCACTGCTCTGTAGGGCCAGAGGGGAAAACCTTTGGGTGCACGGTCTCTCGCATAGGCCCTGAGATTATATTGCCTATTTGTAAAGGGACGGGTACATGGGTTGAAGTTTCGTAATGTGATTGAAATGGGGTTGTAGCTCGTTTTTGAAAATAATTGAAAAATACGTGTTTCCGTCCCGGGTCAATTATTTGTTCAATTAATGTTCACTTGTTTTTTCAGTTATAATTGAAAAATAATTGAAACTTAATTGGTTCCGCTCGGTGTCAATTAAGTTTCAATTACTGCTCAGTTCTCCCTTTATCGAGTTTGTAAGCGATAATTCAGTCACATTGAAACTGCAATACATGGGAGTCTGAGGCGTATGACTTTATTGGATGCTGTGTCACCACATGCGGTGCACATATAAACACCGCCATGTAGACAAATGTTATGTGAGCTGTGAGTGTTCTAGGTTCGGGGGGTGTTAAAAGGGTGTTTCACACATGGGGGTTTAGTGTGGGGGCTTTTTCGTTTTCAAAAGTCGAATATATATATATATATATATATATGATTTTTTAAACCGATAAAGCCCCCACACTAAACCCCCATGTATTAAACCCCCTTTTAACAACCCCCGATAGGTGCCCACGGCATAGGAAGTAGTGTATTCATGGGCTGGGGCCCATCCATGCGGCCGAATTGGATGCTCCATAGGGCCAAGTAAAATTCTACATGGGGCCCATGGGAGCCCATGGGGCCCATCGGGCCCGAGCCGCCGGCGGGCGGCCGGCGGCAGCGGCCGGCCGGTGAAGGGCCAGCGGCGAAGGGCGACGGTCCGGCGGGAGGCACTCGGCGGACGAACGAGCAGAACACCAGAACATTGATCGGAACAATAATATTGGCCAATTGGAAAGCGGGGGTGCCCTCGAATTGCTTGCGGGTTCTGCTGTCAGAAGTGCCCCCCCTTCTTTTCTGCATATGCTACGGCGATATGATCCGCCGTGCCACCTACGTGACCCCTCGGTGCCGAGATTGGTCCTGGTTCTCCCCTCTTCCGAGAGGAGCCCCGGTGCAACTATGGTGTTTGCTTAAAAAAGTATTTGCAAACGCAGCTGGAAGAAATTATCATGACCTCAATGCGAGACCCCATAATGCGAGACCCCAATGGAAGTCTGTAATCCGATGAGTGCATCCATGGATCACCGGATACAAACACAAATCACAAAATGTTTGATTCATTAAATCATTGATCGATTAAACGATTCATTGATTCCTTGAATCGTTGACGAATTGACTCGGTTCTTGGGATGTGTTTTTACAAAAATTAATTTCCGCCAGCGGGCTGGCCACCGAATTGCAAAACCTTGCGTGCAGAAGGTCAATGGCCCGGCGCCATGAAAACTGAAATTCTACCATTTTGTGAAATTCCTGTAACAAATTCGACAGAAATTCGAGCTGAAGCCGATTATAAGAGTCCCGGGACCTGAGGACCGGAAAATTATGTTTCGGAAACTTACAATACTAATTAATTTTTGATATTCCACAGTCCACGGTTCGTTCCCTCGCAGACCACAAAAAGAAACCAGACTAACTAGGGTAATCGCAAAAGGTGCCAGGCAGTCCCCCCTACCAAGTTTGAGAACAGCATCCAAGGCACCATTTCTCAAACATGGTAGGGAAACTGTTTTTCCCATCAGAAGGCGGCAGGATGCCCCCCCCCTACCCCGCCTACCAAGTTTGAGTACAGCCTCAAAAAACATAATTTCTCAAACTTGCTAGGGGGTTCTTCCGATCGAAGAAAAAACAGGAAGGCCCTCGGTCCCTACAAGCTTGAGAACAGCTTCAAAAAACATAATTTCTCGAACTTGGTATGGGGGGTCCTATCAAAAGGCGCCACGAAGAGCCCCCCCCCCCCCAACGAAAAGTTTGAGAACAGCCCTAAAAAACAGCTATATATCTCAAACATGGTAGGGGAGGTCCTATCAAAGCATCACTGCTAAAATACTGGGGTATAGGTGTAGGCCTAGGGTATGGGATACATTCTGGTTCATATTGCTTATATAGCTCCCTGCAGAAGTAACTGGCATCTGCCTTTAATAAAGGAGGGTCGTTAATACAGCTGAGTTGCCCAGGGCGTTAATAAATGGCGACACGAAGAGCACCCGCCGCCCGCCCGCCGTCCGCGCGCCCTTCGCCCACCGACCGCCCGCCGGTACTCTGCATACGTACCAGGAGGCATCCAGGAAGCACCCAAGAGACATCCAAGAGGCACCCACCATAGGTTTTCCCCCCTAGCCTCGGACCAGACCTATGCATATATTGAAAACGAGTGATGAAAATATATAAGGAGACCGTAAGGAGACACCCGAGCCAAAGAAATAATCTCCAAGGATGGTCCAAGAAGCTCCCAAGAGATACACAAGGCACCCAAAAGACACCCAATAATTATCAAGGCAGCCCAAAGGACACTAAAAGCAGACACAAAAGATCCAAAGGCACGCCAGAAGGGCGCGCAAAAGATCCACAAAGCCAGCCAAAGGTACCCAAAAGGCCGCCCCGAGAAATCCTCGGGACTACCTTTGGGTCCCAAGGGAGACGGAATGCAAAAACAATCGAAACGATGGCGTTTTTGAGGTCACGTTTAAACAATTCCAGGGTCAGGTGCACATGCAATCCGCGCAAGCCTGTGCAGCCAAACACCTAAAATAGCAATTTGTTCCAACTGTGTTTTGGAAACGTTTGGTGAGTAAACGCTGGGATTTAAACCGGAAACGCGGGGAGGCCACCCGGGACACACCACGGAATAAAAGGGAACCAGCAGGCAGCCAAGCCACCCAGGAAGCTTCAGGAGGTACGAGAGGCAAAAAGTTGTACACTTCTCAGCTACAATTCAAAAGTTTCTTCCGAATATTGAGTTTAGCATGTGTTTTGGAAGGTAGGCGTCACCAAAGCATGTAAATTACAAACAAAATAGCGCGCGGCAGCCGACAGCGCAGCGACGAATCTTTCAGGGCCCCTTCGCAAGACCGTGAGACCCCCTGCAAGGTAGAGACTGCTTAAGGAATTTGAGGCATCTGGACTAAAAATGCATGTGCGGATTGCATGTGCAGCTGACCCCGAAAGCGCTCCAAAAGTGTCCTCCACATTTCTTTTGGGGGAATTGTTTTGCACCCCGGCCCCTTTGGGGTTTCCCTGGTTCCCGGAGGTGCTCCCGAGGGTTCCTTTGCGTAGCCTTTTGGCTGCCTTTGAATGGTTTGTGGATCTTTTGGGCGGCCTTTTGCCGTGCCTTTGGATCTTTGGGCGCCCTTTTGACGTTCCTTGGGCTCCCTTGATAATTCTTGGTTGCCTTTTGAATGCCTTGTGCATCTCTTGGGTGCTTCTTGGGCCACTCCTGGACATCCTTACTTTTGCTTGGGCTTCTCCTTAAGGGTTCCTTGTATTTCCCCAATATTTTCCCAATCTTTTCAATGTGTATATATGCATAGGTCTGGTCCCAGGCTAGAGAGGAAACCTACGCCACGTGGGGGGCCACTGGATGCCTCCTGGGTGCCCCAGGGTCCTCCTGTGTCTCTGGGTGCTTCGTGGTTCCCCCCTCTTCCGTGTGGGGTCCCGGGTGCACTCAGCAAGATCCGGCGTTGACTTAAAAAGTGATTCGAAAACGCAGCTGAAATAAATGGTGATTCGGGGCGTTTGGACTGCATAGGTGTGTGCGGGTTGCATGTGAACCTGACCCCGACAGAACTCCACAAGTTACTCAAAAAACTAATTGTTTTGAGTGTTGTTGCACCCCGGCCCCCCTTGGAAAGAGCTTCCTTGGTTCCCAACGGTGGTCGAAGGGTTCCTCAAACATGAAGCGTATATGACATATGCGAGATCATAACTGTATATGTTGCATAGTATGATCCCATTAGTCGTATCTCTGCACTGAACTGTGGCTGGCACAAATTCAATCATGTAAGGCTTCCAGTGCTATGTCGTCGCTCCCTATATACGTGATTTTCAAAATATTTGAGCCTCCGAGGACAAACAAGGACATGTCCACACTGCCGAATTTCGTGAGTGGTTTATTTAACAGATTTTGAATTATTTGGGCCTCCAAGGCCAAACAAGGACAATCCAACACCATGACCATATATTCCAATATTATTGACACCACAGGGGGGCCGCGGCCGAAGGCCGCGGCCCCTCTGTTCTGTCCATTGCATTGGAATCTAAATTTGTTAAATAAGCCACTCACGAAATTTGGCAGTGCACACCATGCCCACATTTTTCAGTACAATGGATAGAGCAAGGGCT
>Ga0099797_101397_pt1 | contig 12827 bp, 13 predicted proteins | sample Uncmet_Sort48C_1_FD_89871 | JGI IMG/M metagenome (GOLD analysis project Ga0099797, IMG submission 89871) | Marine eukaryotic communities from CALCOFI LINE 67, Pacific Ocean - C012_Sort48C_1 | ecosystem: Environmental > Aquatic > Marine > Oceanic | place: Pacific Ocean: Monterey Bay | collected... | reverse complement strand
GCCCTTTGGTTTCTAATGTGAGGAAATAATAAATGTCAAGAGGAAAAAAAAAGTGGTTGACGAGGAGGCACTGCATTCACACAAGTTCACATTTTTTGGATATTTTTTCAGGATGGGGGCCCATGGCATGGCCGCGATGTTGTTTCTCTGTGCCGTGATTTTTCTGGCCAGCGCAGATGCAGACGAAAATTTGGTTGGGACCCCCGAGGCTCCTCTACTCGCCGCTGGTCAGCTCGACAGCAAGACAATGCTCGGTGGGGCTGAGAACTCCAAATATGCCACGGCAAAGAAAATTCTTTGCTGGCCAATGACTACGGATCACAAATGTAAGCGCCACATTAGGGGAAGTGTGGCAAGGACGTGAAGATCACAACACTCCCGAATAACAGCGAGTTCAAGCGAGTAGGCCTCACCATCCCACCGCCGCCAGAAGGCTACTCTGTGATCCGACAGGCACGATACAAGATCGCCGCGTGTAGAATTCCTGAGGTTCGTTGTTGCAAGACACAGCTGAGTGCTGACCATGGGTGTTTCAGGGCGGTGCATTGCTTGTGTGGCATGCAGAATACAAATGCTCAGCAGCGTGCCTCACAGCAATGAAAAAAAAGAGAAAGAACTGCCTGGCTGCCTGCTCAGCAAAAAGAAGCAAGGAGTGCAAGGAAAAATGCCGTGAGAAATTCGCAGGGGATCCAATCAAAGCGGACTACCGAAGCATTGGCGTCGGAAAAGATCTGAAGAGGAAAATGTGCAGATTTGCAACTGGCCTCATGCTGGCCAGTAAGGCCGCATTCTACACGTACAGGACTCTTCGGCTCAGCACAGTGAAGCCCTATCTTCCGAAGAAGTTCGTCACACTCAAGAAGAAGAAATCCACACGACGTGAACTTGGGATCACAAGCGGAATAGCTCGCCGCTGGCGCAGGAGGCGTAGAGATGGGCTTGTCTCAATTAATAATTGAAAATTCAATCAAAAATCTAAAGTGGTAATGTTTTCAGAAGATGAATTTTGTCCAATTCATTTCCCCCCTCTGCGCAAAGGGCAAGGCGCAGAAGAGCAGCCAGGCGCAGAAGAGCAGCCAGGCGCAGAAGAGCAGCCAGGCGCAGAAGAGCAGCCAGGCGCAGAAGAGCAGCCAGGCGCAGGTCCACAGACACAACTACTACTAATTTTCGGATCATAAACCGGCCAGCGATCATAAAAGTGAAATCTTCCAACGTAATCCAATAGGTACTGAAACAGCCTGTCGGCTCCAGCATTGTTGCTTGCCCTTGCTGCCCAGCATGTCAACAACAACTGACTAGTCTCCTTTGTTGGTGTCTTCCAGAATATCTTCACTTTCTTGATTTGACATTTGGAACCAGTGCAGCATGCAGAACACAACCTGAAGCACCAGTGGTCTTGTTAACCCTCGGTGCATGGCACTCATAAAAACTGAAGACGGTGCCATACAGCGTTTGCTTTACCGCTGAAAAAGTCCAACAACTACCTTTGCCACTTGATTGTCCACCGTCTTCAACAAAGTATCATCCATCACAAGGCCTTGACACAAAACCAATGTGTGAACAGAATAGAAGAGGGCTCATGTGCGTGAATGTTGCTGAAATATCGCGGTTGGCACGCACATAAAAGAGAGCCTTACACCCACTCCCATCACTGTCTCAGGCCAAGAATCCGTCGCAGAAGACTTCCCCGCAGGAGGCACACCTTTGATGTCGTTCATTGATAACCAGTGTGTGAACAGAATAGAAGAGGGCTCATGTGCGTGAATGTTGCTGAAATATTGCGGTTGGCACGCACATAAAAGAGAGCCTTACACCCACTCCCATCACTGTCTCAGGCCAAGATCGCGACCAAGGCGTCCAAGGCCACCCCCAAGGGCACGTCCACGGCGAATGCCACGCAAAAGGTCAGCACGACGGCGAGGACCTCGCCCCAGATACACGAGGAAGAAGAAGAAAGCTAGGGGTGGGAGGAAAAAGAAAGGCAGGAAAAAGAAAGGCAGGAAAAACAAAAGGAGGAAAAAGAAAGGCAGGAAAAAGAAAGGCAGGAAAAACAAAAGGAGGAAAAATAAATGGAGGAAGAAGAAATGGAGGAAGAAGAAATGGAGGAAGAAGAAATGGAGGAAAAACAAACGCAAGGGCGGACGGCTGGAGAAAGGCAGCCAGAGCAAGAAGGGAGGCAAAAAGAAGATCGGCAGTGGCAAGGAATCTCGTGAATGCGTTGAGTGGCGTGAGAGAGAGATTCTGCACAGCCCTCATTTTTTTTACTGCTAGGCGCACCTCAAGACAAAGACAGGCTGCTGTTGCAATGGCAGAGGCAGGACTGGCAAGTGTGTGAAGGCTAAAACCGGAAAGTGGTGGTGCAGGGTTCGTGGGAAGTGTGGGAAGCGGTCGAAGCATCCGGGAAAGCCACACTGGGATTACTGCAGCCGATTTGCATCGAAAACTCGTCGGTGCAAGGGCATCCGTACGAAAAAGGGCGGCAAGAAAAAGGGCGCCAAGAAGAGGAAAGGGGGGGGAAGGGGCTGGAAAAAGGCCAAGGTGAAAATCTATACGCCAAAGAAGCTGCGGGTATACCGTGTTGGACGCATTGCAGACGTGTGCCCGCTGGTGCGGCCGTCTCGCCGCCAAGGCAATGACAAGGGCCGGGATCGGTTGAAGCGTGCTGCGTGGAGGAAGGCCCTTGCGGTGGGGGCCAAAGGCAAAATGTGGGCAACGAATACCGCCAACGTTGATCAGATTGGATCGAACCCCAAGGTGAATGAAGAAGGCGCAGCTTGCCTTGTTGACACGCTGTTTGTTCAGGTACTCAAGTGTGACAAAAAGACAGGGCATTGCACCGGTCAGCTCATCGATCTTTTGGAGGTGGAGTTCAACAAGCAAGTCGTCGATTTCACGTCTGTGCGCCCGAACGAAGCAGACGCTGGGAAGGCATGCTGTCAGAAAGGGCAATGCGAGTACTGTGGCTTCGCGTGCGCCAAGCCTGATGACACACACTGCAAGAAAAAGAAGTGCTCGAAGTTCAAACGTGGGCATAAATACGTGAACACATGCGCCGTCCGCGGAACAAAAGGAGCGCGTTCCTCGTATGCGTGGCACAGAGCTGCCAAGCCGTTTGGTTTCTTTTCGTGGAAGCAAGACCCTGGGAAATTCTGCCCAGGCGTACGGCCAAACGAATGCGCGCACACAGTCAATTCTCCCACACGGCGCCGCCGAACAACGCCTTGTGGCACTAAAGGTAAGGGAGGGCATTCCGCCTACTGTGACGTGGCGGATGCGGAAAAGAAGGTCCGGATTAGGTTTGTAGCTGAGCAGATTGTGTTACAGTAACGTGAAACAAGCACTTTCTTTGACCCTCTTTCTTTCTTCCAGGGAGCGGCTTACCGAACTCCTGGTTTCAGAAACCATGGAGTGGGCTGCCAATGTCGTGGCACAGGTAAGGAAGGGCGGTGTGCGGCGCACACTCTGCCATGGTGCCGAGTGAAATCAGGAGGCAACAAAGAAAAAGGCAAGGGCGACTGGGATTGGTGTGTCAAAGAAAAGACCGGCGAATGGAGAAAGGAGACGATGTATAGAAAGACGTGCACCGGCAGTGGGCGTGAAGGCAAGTGTGGCATGCATCAGGGTGGCAAATTTCACCCGGGCAAGGGTGCGAAAGACAAGAATGGCAAACTGAAGGCATGGTGCAGGACAAGTAATTACGTGCCATGCATGCAACCCGTTGCACGAGGAAGCAAGCAGCTCGAGGTGCGGAATCCTTGGGTTCACTCCAAGGAGGCCCGGAAGGCAAAGCACTGGACAACCATGGACGGGAAGAAACCAAAGGGGCAAGAACTTCAGTGGAGGTACCTCAAGCCAGGTGCGGAGATGCCATGCTTGTCAAACACGGAGATAGTTATTCTTATAGTTTACCTGAGAGGTTGCGCGTGGACTCCTTCGACCGCGAACGTCTCATTCTTATCTTACGGACGAACATCGCATCTGAAGTGTTATTATACTTATATAGTTATAGTTATGTTATCCAGGTGCGGAGATGCCATGCTTGTCAAACATGAGATAGTTATTCTTATAGTTTACCTGAGAGGTTGCGCGTGGACTCCTTCGACCGCGAACGTCTCCTTCTTATCTTACGGACGAACATCGCATCTGAAGTGTTATTATACTCATATAGTTATGGTTATGTTATCCAGGTGCGGAGATGCCATGCTTGTCAAACATGGAGATAGTTATTCTTATAGTTTACCTGAGAGGTTGCGCGTGGACTCCTTCGACCGCGAACGTCTCATTCTTATCTTACGGACGAACATCGCATCTGAAGTGTTATTATACTCATATAGTTATGGTTATGTTATCCAGGTGCGGAGATGCCATGCTTGTCAAAGATGGAGATCAAGGCAAGGGAGGACGCCCGATCGTTCGAGTCTGGTCCAAAGTCCAAACGATGCGCGGATTGCAAGACTCTGGAGCGGCAGAAGAAGAAATTACTCAAGTGCTTTGGAGACGTGCACGTGGGGAAGAGATCAGTGTGCCGCAAGAGTACAAATACATACGGCAAGAACGACAGCAGGGAGGGAGAATGGGGCTGCCTCACACTGGGTCGAGTGGAACACACGCACAGCAAGCAAAAGGCTAATTGCTGCCGAGGTGCCGCGTGCATTTGAGTGGTGAGTTATGGCGCTGAGTCACACCTGTACAGACAATTGTGGCGCGGGCACGGAGGATGGCGGGTGTGCGTGTTTTCTCAAGCTGCATTCTAACAGTGCACACAGGTATCCCGTGCTGGTTGATGAGGAGGCTATCCTGCCCCCCAAGTGCGGCATGAAGAAGGGCACCGAAGACAGGAACAAGCCCGCAGAGCCCGCCTTACCTCAAGCGTGAATGCTCGCCAGGTGGGGAGTGCCTGAATGCTCGAGGTTTCCCAGCTGCAAGGTCAAACAACTCAGGGTCGAAATTCGCCTATAATTCCTTTATGGGTCACCTTGAGACCCCCCCCCCCGCGCTGTGCTGCACAGATCCCGGATTACGGAATTCCGAAAGGGGCGCATCTGTTCAGAATCACGCCATGCTTCGGCAACCAGGCAAGGGCAGGACTTACCAACACGTGCAGAACTTGTTCATCATTATTTTGGCAGTTTCCGATCTGTGTGCTGGCCAAAATCTCATCTGGGAGCAAGTCACTTGTGCAAAATTGGATGCGCATCATACCTGCACGAAACAAGGTGCGCCGCTAATTTGCTGTGCGCATCGTGTACCTTTGATGCTCACCTTGATGAAATAATGTATACATGGTGAAAATCAAGTATTCAATGTACATTATCATTTGTGCAGTTTGCAGTCAGAACAATCTTGTAAAAAGTTGCCCTCCTGGGTTTGCTTTACAGCCTTCATTCATAATCCAACCCAAAAAAACGGTTGAAAAGTCCATGCAAATCTATGCCTGCGCAATCCTGGTGCGAACCGCAGGGGGACCGTCGTCCAGAGTGCGACCATGATTTAAACCGGAACAAGGGAAACTACTGGGATGAGTACAGAAGGTGGAAAAAGCAGCAGAAAGAGAAATGGAAAAACATGCGTGGGCCCGCTGCAGAGAGATTCAAGTGCACGTATACACACGGCGGAGATCGCCGTGGCTGTTCGGTACCCCTGTGCCGTAATCATTGCAGACATTGCGTTTTTACTAAGTGACGGCACAACGTAGCACATCAGATCACACGCATCCACTAATCAAACAAAACCTTGCCTGCTGACAATCTGCTCCACATCATAATGGCGTTGCCCTAATACGCCGTTCCAACAAGGATAAGTGTCTCCAGCTAATGGGGTATCTGGCTAAGTGCGGTCCAAAACCAGAGCAGCAAAAAGAAGAGCAGAAACACAAAACATGGAAAACATGCAAACACAGGGCCAGAAGCAAGTGCCAGTGTAAGCCCGGCGTGGTCATGAAGTGCAAGCGCGCGCAACCAAAGATCCTTGACCAGATCATTGGCACTCAAAAACCAGGGCATTCTGCTCGATACACGTTGTACGCACCGCCATGCACCCCAACGCGCCTAATGGAGCCGTTTAAGAAGCACCGCGACTGTAAGAAGGGCAAAGACAACGCCAAAGGATGGTGCCGGTGCAATCCAAATGCTAGAGACTGGTGCGGATGCAGCGGCATACAAGCATACAACATGCCACGCTGCATTCAAGAGAGGAAGTTTGAAGCGATATCAAAGTTTGACAAGAGCGACAAAATGATCAGGGCAGCTGTCTTGAAGATTTCGCTCGATCTTGCCCGGCAGAACCTGGTGAAGGGGTGTGGCTAATCAACCTTTGATACAGGAAAGTAAGGGTGCCGGCCATTAGGCCAAAATAAACTCGGCCTGAGGAGGCACACTAGCCCCTTTCAGCCAAGTGACTTCCCGTGTGACATAAGCGGGCTGGGTGTGCTTGTGTGGCAATGGCAGTCCTCTTTTCTTTTCTTGTGAAGTACGGTGTGGGGCACCCACCAGTGCGGAAAGTCAGATGGCACATGCGCGCAATGCACGACAATGCAGCTTGGGTCTACCCGGCCAAACCACCACCACCCAGTGCACATGGCACCAACCTACCACCTGCCAGTCCCTCTATCAATTCTATGGGCAACGTGCACCTTCTGTCGCTTCCATTGCACCTAAGAGCCCGCTCAATGAGAGCCCCGGTGCCATGCTCGTCGGCGCCTTGCGCACGTTTCCTGATGCCACATGCTTCTTGCCGCCGAGCATGAGGCCGACAGCCAAATCGCGCGGGGTAGCAGCTCATGTTACAAAGATTTGAAGTGCGAGGGGACCTAGTTAGGCAAAAGGGCAGCCGGCCAACAGCTTTCTGAGAATAATCTACTAAGTATAGTTGACCGTCAAAAGTCAGCTTATAAGTCATCATCTTGTGTCATACCTGGAATCCAATAAATTAATTGTTTCTCATTTTGCGTGAGATTTGTAGCAAGGTTCTACTGTTCTAAAAATAGTGACAGTAACCTAACTATTGCAATGTTGGCCCAATTAGCCTGTTCTTATGAGAACAAAAAGGGTCAAGATGTGAGCACCGGCCAGGGTTTGGAGCGGAGTTCCCCATGGAGCGAGGGTGGCGGTGCTGCGCCATGAAATGTGCCATGCGCGGGCGGCTGTAAGTGCCGGGCAAATCCAACACGCAGGGTTGCTAGATGCAAAAGAACATAACAGAACAAAGTTGAACAGAACAGCATGCATAACATAACATGACGTGACGTAACGTTATTTTTTGCGCAAAGCGGTTTTAAAAGCCAGGGGTGCACCTACAAGTAGGAACCACTACCTAGGTGTGCCAACTAAGGTTATGCGTCCAAGAAGGACTGCCTAGGCCTAATTAACGTAACGTCATGTGACATTATGTTATGTTATGCAAAAACAAAAGTAGTGGGTCTGTTTCTGCGTTTCGGATGCAAAATTGGCGCCCTCACCATTCGTCGCTCAGGCATGCTCAGGAGCTATAAAATTGGCAGTTAGCGCTTCGATACATTTGCTACGGGCAATTTTCAGCAGAGTGCGAACAGGCAAGCTAAGACTGTGGAACACAAGATGTGTACCACCCCCTTTGCTCATCAGCGCCTTGCGTCTGTTCCTGTTCCGTTGCCTTTTACGATGTAGCTTTGCCGGCCACTTTGAACCGCCACTTTCCCTCTTTTCCTCACTAAGCATTTCATTCATTGCACTAAGCATTTCCGCACTAAGCATTTCTTTCGATTGTAGGCCGCCGGCAGCAGCTTCTTCATCTGCGCACAATATCTTGCTTCCCGCCATTGGCGTGGCGCCGCCTCTCGACAACGCCACGCCAAGCGCAAGCGTGTTAGCGCCGCTTGGCGTAGGAAATGAGCGGGTGGTGGGGGGGGGGGGCGGAGCCCACCCCGCCATGGCTGCTAAATAATGCATTGGTGCCATGGGAGCGCTGAAGTGGATGAAAATAGCACAGGACCCGAGAAAGTGGAGCGTGCCTGGGAGACCTGCGTGTTGGCATTACCAGAATAATTTCAAATCAAAGTCGACAAACGCAAGTGCGTGGCAGGCAAGATTCTGGCGAGCAAAGTGGACGACAATCAACAAGGCGCGTGAAGTGGACCTTCAGATATGTATAGTTTGATGTGGGAGATGCTGGCAGGTCGGTTGTGCAATCTTCGAAGTCTAAGAGGTGCTATGGAGCACCTTACATGTCAAGGATCAGGGATGAAATTTGATGTTGCTCACAGCAAAAACATTTCGCTCAAACTCTTCCAAACTCAATTTTTAGCATAAAAAATGAATGAGGTAGTTTTGGCACTCGACTTTGATGTTACAGTGTAGTAGTGTTGTGTTCAAGCCCCAAAACAGTGACATCAACCGAACTGCAGATGCGCGGCACGGTGCCATTGAAAACGCATATCCCGTTCATAATGTGATAGGACCTGGTTAATTGCCGAATTGTGCAGGGATGTTGAAGCTGGTTCTGTTTAAGATGGCTTTTTTTGCAATTTAGTGATCCCTCAAAATTCAACCGCATGTTCCTATTTGCTCGTTCATGATCAACATCTGATGTCATGGTGTTACAGATGTAGTTTCGCGGCGTGGGTCTGGTGGCGTAAATTTCAGTCGCCCGCGGCCACTTTCTGTGCCGCACGCGAAGGGGAAAGGCAGGTGCGCGGTGACCTGAAGGTGGGCTTGCAATGAAACAAGTGCAACTTTCCTTCTAACAAAACTGCACATGGTACGATTGTGCTATTGCACAACTCCTCTGCATTCGCGCATGCTGGGCTGCTCCAACCTTGGCGCTACCATCAGCAGCGCGCAGCTTAAAGACAGCTGCGGATTTGGCCGCACGCTGGGTAACTGAGATTTTGGTTTCTTGGCAGTCCACTTTCTTGGATTGTGCGGTGCCACCATCCTCTTCTCACCACGCTGACTTCCCCACAACGATGTGCTGCATGGCAGCCCACTCAGCGCAACCACAATGGACCATGCCCGTGGCCCCTCTCTGTGCAAGTGGTGCTTCCTCATGCCATGCTGGAAAACTAGGCCAGAAAACTGTGCTAGACTTTACACGTCAAAGCAGGTGTGGGTGGCTTTTCAGGTTAGGAGCTCATAGGGCAGAGGGCGTGTGTTTCATTCACAAAACCTGTCCGTGGCAAGCGTAGCAAGGCCTACCCGCGCCGAAGGCGCATCTTTTTAATTTTGTTTGGCCAACCACAAAACCAGGCATGTGCACTAGACTTCAAAGTAGAATGTGCTTCGCGCTCCCCAGGAAGTCCGTTTGGATTGGCATTCTTTGCTGCCCCCTTCGCAATTTAAGCGCCCTGCCGTGATTCTCGGTGTGAGATGGTGTGGATAAAAACCTGCCAGTTTCTTGGTTTCGCCTGGCGGGCCCACTAGGTGTGCCATTTCTCGTTTTATCCTCGCTACACCATGCCAGTACAGATTTTCGCCTTAGCATTCTGTTGCTACTAGCTGTCAGCACTTTACATCTCATTGACGACAACATTTTGAACAGGTCTTGGCTGTGCTTTGACGATTGACGCCAACAATTTTGCTGCTTTCATTGTGGATCCAACACACTAATATTGCATTTTTTTTTTGGGAAAACATTCGCTTGTAAATAGCAGGAGGTAAAGCACCAAAGTGCCACGGGTGTGCTTAAAAAGCGACGACTCAACTAGGTGGCCGCCCCGCCCTCCTATGCGTGAATCTAAGGTATCAATCTTTCTCCGAAAAGTTGGACTATATCTACGTGCTTTAGTCTAGGTCTTGGACCATCACGCGGCCACGCCGCCACCGCACAAGGAGAATTCCCATTTCTAGCGGCATGTACGCCTCCTTTAATTCTTTGCTTCACACTTGTGCTCCGCTTTGTAGACATTGCGCCTAGGTGGCAAGCCTGGGACTCATCCAGCGCGGCCTTAGAGTTGCGTCGCACACAGCTGCAACCAGACACTCGCCTGCCCAAAATGGCAGATGAGCAAGTTAGACCCCGCACGCTACGCGCGGAGTCTCGCTTGCTCCTCTTCCGAATGAACGTGAGGAAGGACCTGTTGGTGTGATAAATCCGCATGTTAGGAGCACGTGGATCAACCAATGCACGCGCAACATTCAAAGTATCCGTTCTGATATAGCCGCCACTCTCTCCGATATAATCATTAGAATTTCTTTCAAGAGCATCTCCGGGACCACGTGCTTTGACTCCCTGCGGCCCACTCCTTGCACCGCTTCGTGCGAGCCAGCACCCAGCGTGTGGGCGTGTTTGTACCTGCCAGTTACAGCATTTATGGCACCAGCCTGGCAAGCACCTCCACATCGACCATTCCCCGTTAAGCCTGAACATTGGGCACCACCAATCCATAAAGTGCCAAAGATGCGTGGGCTTTTTGTAGGGATGGCAAAACGCGCAGTAGTCGACCACTGTGGGCGGAGGGAAGGCACGTACCATATAGGGCCGTCGGCTTAAATTGCCCACAGGATTTTTGATCAGCACCTGTATGTGAGTGGTGTCCAGGATTACCGAGCGATCTCCCCGTGTTAGCACCTTGCAGCCTCGCGTGCAATGAAGATCCAGCATTAGCGCCACGGTATTCTGGACCCTCGCATCGGCTCTTTGGGCTTTGGCACCGTACTCGCTCGAGTCCGGATGAAGCGGAGGGCCACTAATATTGCAGGCATACTTGCATTCCCAATTCAGGATGGTTGGTTGCCTAGCATTAAATGTGGCTGAACTGGGTAAAATACAGGAACCGTTAGGCTCCAAGCTGCTTTGAGTTAGCAACGGTTTATTGATGATCTTGACCTTTACTTTTAAAATCTGAAATCAGAACCAAAAAAACTTCAACTGTGATGCCAAAATTGTTGTTCATGTGCTTTTAGTGGGCTGAGCCTGCAGATGCTTGATCTTGATAGAAAAAGTGTTGGATATTGTACTCTTCATACAACATAAACTTGTACTCTAAAGATGGTATTTTTACTTACACATATTGATACACATTCCTATGAAGAAATCAGGTGAAAATGTTGAATTCTGATGCCATAGTAATCATTTGTGTAGTTTTAGTCAGCTGTGATCTGGATAGAATTTGAACGCTGTTTTCTCCAAAAAAAATTTTCTGATGCGAATTCCTATATTTTACCAAGATCAGCCACAAATTTTGTTACTCGTGCCCATGCTAAACGAAACTGTGTTGTCCAACTCAAGCACTTGTTTCAGCAGTGTTCCCGCCTATTTTTCACACGAACTGTTTCGATGTCCTGAGTAGAAGCTCTGCAGAGCGGGGTCTTAGAAGGTAGCATAGCATAAAGGTGTCCGTGAGTGGAAACCTTTGTAGAAACACAAGTTGATTGGCGGTAACAAACAGCTATCGAAGTGAGACGAAACTGCTCAAAAGGAAACGCAAAAATGTAGGTCGTTGATGGGTGAAGAGTTGCACCACAAGTTTCTCAAGCACGTCCAAGTTGCGGTAAGCCTTGAGCCGTGCTAGAATAGTTGACCTGTGAAAAGTGTGCAGTCAGCCGGTGGTCGTGTTGAACTCACTCTAGCTTGTTCTCCAAGATGACATCGAGCAAAGCTCCTTTAAACTTTGACTTCGCCAGCTTGCACTTTGCACACATCTGCCACGCCAATTTTCGTTTTGGTGTTCTCGAAACTCGCCTGCCTCCCCCTCTCCATGCACCCTCCTCCTCGCCACCATGTGTGCGTTCGGCAGTTGCAATGTCGACCGCCTAAATTCAAACAACCACTGCCCTTAAACGGTGCCGCTTTTTTTTTGGTTTTGGTTTTGTGTGTGGTTTTTCGTGTGCTGACAGCAGCTGCAGAACCAGCGCGCTTGCAGCTTTGGGGTGAGGTGAGGCGCTCGGAAGGTGACCCAGGGAGTTCCCAGCAAAAAGCACAGCCACGGGGGGGAGGATGACAGCAAACGGCACCGCGCTTCTGCTTTTTTGACAGAGCAGACAAAAGCAGACGCAGCAGACAAACGCACCATGAAACTCAGATTGAGCTGCAGATTCGATCGGTGTGCGGGACCACAGGCATCAGACAGCAATCTCTGTGAATGAAACATCCCCCTGAGCCCCTAACATGAAAAGCCGCCTGTGGCGGATTCCGTTGCAATGTGCATGGTCATTTTCCACAAACGGTTTGGAAAAGTGACCGCTATAAATTATTCATAAATATGTGCGCTCGACAGCCGTATATTGATGTGACCGATGCTATTTGATCGTGCGCCTTTTTCTGGCAGCTTCGTGACAGCTCAGCGTTTCTTCAAACTCTTTCAAGTCGATGGTGCCGCTGTGGAACAAGTGACAAAGGGGTTAGAACTCGGCTAGCAAGCCCTGAATTTCTTTGCACCTATGGATCCAACCCAATTAAATAGAACCTTTTACCTGTAGCTGCCTGTGCAGTAATCGATTCAAACAGACCACTGCAGGAGCTGCCCTAAGCCGTACTTTCCAAACTTCTAACCCGAGAATTCCACGCGAACAACAGAGCTCGATTACCCTCCAACCCTGTCAAGGGACGGGTTTTGAAAGGCACTGGTTCGATTCCGCACTTCTGGACCAGAGGTCGCATGAGGATGGTAAAGAAGCATCTCTTATCAATTTAAAAGCCCTTACCAGACATTCGTATGCTACGGCATACTTTGCAGGAGCGAGATGATTCGCGTGTGATCGCGCTTTGAATATCCAACGTGCGTCAGACCGTGCGTTTTGTGTACCAAAGCAAGATGGCACGTGTCGGTATGACACACCTGTCCTAAAGCGACAGAAGATGTATCATGTGATTCGGACATATTGGGAGGACTAAGCAGCAAGTTCCCATCACAC
>Ga0099797_101395_pt1 | contig 12842 bp, 14 predicted proteins | sample Uncmet_Sort48C_1_FD_89871 | JGI IMG/M metagenome (GOLD analysis project Ga0099797, IMG submission 89871) | Marine eukaryotic communities from CALCOFI LINE 67, Pacific Ocean - C012_Sort48C_1 | ecosystem: Environmental > Aquatic > Marine > Oceanic | place: Pacific Ocean: Monterey Bay | collected... | reverse complement strand
CACACAACATATTGTTTTGAAATATAGTTCCCAAACCAATAATGAAAACCTGTCTGGCCGAGCGAAAGCAATATGGCACCAATCTGGCAAGTCCAATCTGGCACCAATCTGGATTTCCGACCAATTTGGCTTTTGAGAAATTTCAATCTGGGAGTGACCAATCTGGCAAGCTTACCCTCCGGTTGCTTGTACCAGATTGGACCCAATCTGGCAAAAGGCTCAACCGCCAGATTGCCAATTCCAATCTGGGGCAATGTGGCAATCTGGGTCAGATCGAAACCAATCTGGACAGATTGCTTTGGCTCGGCCAGTCTGTCTCCCATATGACTTTGCATTTTACAAAACTCACATCTGTTGCTGCGGGTGCCACGCCTAACTGATTAGTGTCTTCAACAACGACCTGCACGTATCCTGGCGTGGCAGGCTGCAGAAGCCACGTTGTCGCCCCAGATATGCTTGGGTTTGCCGGGGCAACTTTCAAGCAACCAGTGGAATCGGCCTTGGCATCGCTGCCACAAAGAGCCGATGGATCAACCACAGATGCAACCACCGGCGACGAATCGTTAAGTGTCAGCCGTGCCACACCGGAGCCATGACCAGCCTCAAATGCAAATACCCAATCAGGGGCAAAGGCAAAGTGCCGAGAGGGATACCCAGGCCACCGCACAGCAAAATCAGATGTAACGCGCAATTGAAGCACATCTTGGGCTGGCGGCGTCAAGCCTTGAATTGTAATATCGAAGGTGTGTGTAATATTTGATGATTTGAAAAAAGAACGAAACAAAAGTAAAATGAATGCGAAATCTAATGAAAATCACATTGATGTCCAAGGTATTTCACATATTTGTCGCACTTGGGGGGCATGGGCTGCGGGGGGGAGGTGGCCCCGTCTCCCAAATGTGCCAAACATGTGAAATCCATGTCCAACTCGTATGACAAAACTATGACAATAAAAACATATAAAAACGACGAGCTCCAAGAATCCCAAACAAATACGACGAACTTACGGCAATCCCAACAACAATGGCAAACATATGACGACCTTACACCAGACATACGACAAATGTACTACGACTGGTTTCCTTATATGTTTCCATCGAAGTTTTCATAGATGTTGCATATCAATGATGACGTTTTCATAGAGTTTCCATAACGCGAAATTGGCATGCCCGCAAATTCTTCATCAATTCATTCCGGAGCTGGACAATTTCAGAGATGGTTCATACTTGAATCACATGGGCTCCAACATTGTGCCCAAACCCTGTCCCAAGCCCCAAATTTCGATCTCATGGGCCACAAGTATGAACCATTTCGGAAGTGGCGGTGCATTATGATCAGTTCCTTGGAAGTATGGATGCCACAAAATTGTCCACCACCGAAATCATTTGGCGAACAATTTGCCACACAATCCACTTTACCAAGGCCAATGAAAGTCCATGTGCAACACCGCAAGAGATCCATACAAAATCATACATAAATATATATATATATATATATATATATATACATATCCTAAAGTTTCCCTTCGGTCTTCGGGGTGTCCGGTCGCACTTTCGGAGCTTAACATGTTTTGCTCGAGTGCGCTTGGAAGTGCGCTCGCTCGGGCTGCAGCTACTTTAGCTTAAAAACCTGCGCTCCCGCTCGAGATTTGGTTCCAAACATGAGCTCTCGCTCGAGGTTTGGCTCCAAACATGAGCTCCCGCTCGATGTTTGGCTCCAAGCATTCGCTCTCGCTCGAGGTTTGGCATGGGCTCCGGACATGTGCCAGCTATCAAAAAAACATTCGAAAATAACTGCTCGAAAACAACCTAACTCTGTTCTGCTTTGCCTTCTCTACTTTGCCTGTGCATGGAATGCACGGGTTCACACTAGTATATATATATATATATCCACCACCGTGCCTTCGGCACCAGTGGAGTGACTGCGAGGAGTTTTAGTACTTGTTTCTCAATTGAATTGTTTTCAGGGACTACCGAAGCTCGGGGCATGACTCTTCTATTTTAAGATTGATTTTGTTGCGACGAGTTGGTATTGTAAAAAAATGGGGTTTCGTGACAAAAGTCTGGTAAACGAATATTTGGGAAGTGCCTTTAGATCCACAAAAACACATACTAAATCGATGGGGCGTTTTGGGGAAAATACGTTTTTTAGAATCCTCCATTTGGACCCACAAATATGCAGTCCAAATCACACATGGGATGCTTCATTGTGCGTTTTTTCGTTGTACAAAAAAAAAACAACTATAAAAGTCTTCAAACTGTATCAAAATGAAAAACTACGCCCAAAGTGATCGCAGAGTGACTCCCAAAGTGACCCCCAATGACTCCCAAAGGCGACCCAATGGACCCCCAAAGGCGACAAATGGAGCCCAATGACGCCACAGAGGCGCCCCAATGGACACCCGAAGGTGACAAATGGCGCCCCAATGGCCGTCCAAAGGCATCCAAGGCAGCCCAAGGGTCCCCAAAGACCACCGAAGACAAGCCAAAAGAGCCCAATGAAACCTAAAACTCAAAAAATTGCGATAGTCAACACACATTAAGCAACAAACAACAAACAACAAAAGCCTTAACCCTTAATCCTTGCACATTGAGCCAATACATGTGCATCTTCAATGTGTCTTCTATTCTATTCAGAACCCCGATTGCATAGGCCCTCCGCATGTCAACGTCACATGTGTGTTTACGTGCACCCGAACATCTATTTTTGCTTCTATATATGTATGTGTTTTCTATACTGTCCAACACAATAAAAAATAGCGATAGTGGCCCCCTTTAATATACGGTATATTGGTACCGTCCCTAATTTTGATCTATTGAGCGGCGGTACCCCGGCACAAAGCACTTGCACATTGAGCCAATACATGTGCACCTTCAATGGCAATCTCCGAATATGTCCAACACAGTAAAAAACGAAACAACGAAACACACAAACAAACACACACACACAAACAAACAAACACACACAAACGAACCAAAACAAATAACCCAACAAATACACAACACGCAAACAAACAAACAAACAAACAAACAAAAACAAATGCTGTTTCGATCCTCCATCTTTAATGCCTTCTAATTTGCTTCAGCTACTTTTGCCAATATCCCCGGTTATGTCCCCAACACATTGTTGGAATTTTATTTCTGCACAAACAAACAAACCCACAAACAAACACCCACTTTTGTTTTCAATGGTCTCTCTAACTCGAGCACGAAAACACAATAAGAACAAACAAACAACACACAACAAACAACAACAGCTTTAACCCTTAATCCTTGCACATTGTGCAATTACATGTGCACCTTCAATGAGCCAATACATGTGCACCTTCGTTGCGCCAATACAAAGGCACGGTGGCGGGTAGGCCGAAGGCAATTGGATATATGATATATATATATGTTATGTATACATATTATAACAGATGACATAAACAAAAGCAAGTCTGGTATAACACATACGACTTCGAACTTTCAAAACTTTATAACAGATTTCTATCACTCTTCTGAGCCTTCAAGACCCTCGCTCAGAGCTGATGCCTCACGCCCCTCGAGGGCATATCTCGCTATGCACTTCTTGCCATCGGGCGCAGAGGTCTCCACAGCAAGCGTAAGCGACTTGCCAAGAGTCTGCTCATCTCTTGGTACCTGAAAACTTAGCTTTAGAATTATAATGACTCAGAACACAAAGCGTGTCTTTTGATTTCAATGTACATGAACAAGTAATTACTCAGAAAACATATATTGCGATTTCGTTTGAATTTAAATGGACATAGAAACATGACATGCCTTTTTGTTGATTTCAATGTACACAAACACATACTGAGAACACATACCATGCCATTCAATTTGAATGGAAAAATACATTCTATGTTTTCTAAGTCATATGGACGATTCTCAATTCAAACTTGTCATGAGTCTGCTCATCTCTGATGAGAAACTGAGCTTTACAATAATATTCGTTCGTAGATTGGTGTTGATTCGATGCTAATTCAAAACCATGTCAAAACACGTCGGACACCTAAATGTATCGGGATGATGTTTACCGTGTAGAAACTGCAATAATGAAGCCAGCACATGTCAGATTTAGACCCTACAGGATGCGACTTTTGTCTGATCATCTCTGGGTACCGAGCTGACAACGTGCTGCTGAACGATTTATAATAAATATACGGGGAAATGTGCCCTTCTTATTTTTGCAAACATTGTCCTTATATGGCAAATGGGAGGATCTAGAATATCGTGAAATGGCCGCGGGAGGCTAACTAAGATCTTGCCGACTAGGAAAGTCCATTGTGAGACCTTATATTCTCGAGATGTCCAAAAGGATTTTGATATTTGTATGTGCACAATTGGTTTTATATAATAAGTGTTTAGGTGATTTTCCATGGATGTCGGTGGGTTCTGTATGCAATTCAGCCGCCTGACCAAGGTCGTGCCATTGTGTTTCGTTTGGTTGGAACTGATTTGGTAATTATTATCAATTTAATATACGATTCAATCCTTGTCAGGAAATTGTTGTATACAAATTGTTGTCTTGCAACAGCAACAACCAAGGTCCCCATTTGTTGGTGCACCCGCCGGAATTGAAAATCCTGGCACATGATGTCAACGAAAACCGGTGGTGGGGTGGGGGACTGGTCAGGACGGCTCAGAGTGCTTGCCAATTTCACAGTTTTTAAGACAAAGGAACTATTTCAGAACAGAACATGAAGCATTTGTTTGGGCTAGCAAGTTGGTACCGAGATGACAGCGTGCTGTTGGGCGTCTGTATCAAGCCATTGGCGCACACCATCACCATTAATGACCCATCGGGACTCATACACTGAAGAGGCAACAAGTGATTGGCCCTCAGCATCAAATAAGCGGGCACCGAAACGGTGTACTTGGCCTTGGCGCAAACCAAAAACAGTTCCATTGCTTCTAGGCCTTGCGGGTAGGGCTCCATCTGCAGTCTTCATGGGAACTACATAAGCTGCCACCGGCACAGCACAAGTGATCCATGCCGACGCTTGTGCAACAACTGGGCCACCATAAACATCGGTGTCGCTTGGCTCCTGGCGAACCTCAGCGAAGACCTGCACACGACCCGGCGTGGGCCGGAGGCAGAGCACTTCGAATTCGCGTTGACCCGCAGAGCGTAGTCGCAAATGAGTTCCTTCAAGCGCAGTGCTTAAGTTTTGGAAAACACGGCCAGGCACTGTCATCGAGGACGGACCCTGAAGCAACGAAAGAGTTGCGGAAGAACAAGGCGCAATGCGCATTTCTAGGGGTTGCCCAGCATGGGACTCATCGATGTCCTTGCTTCCCAGCCTCAGTGGCGCATACACCTGGAGTTTGGCCGATGCCTCTAGCTGAATTCTGGCGAGCTTCATGAATGCTGTAAGCGTAGCATTGCCAGTGACCCGTGGCAATACAGAGATTACATTGCAGGCCCCAGCACCAGCATCCTGCACACTTACTGGCGAGGCAAGCTCAGCTGAGAGAACCTCGGATGAGGAGGTCTGCGCTGAGAGAACTGCCTGCAGCGCCGAGCAATTCCAAAACCTGAGCTGATCCCAAGCTGCATCATCATCGCCCTTAATCGGCGCAGGACGAGCAAAAATGGGCACTGAAACATGCCCTTCGGCAACATCACCTGCAACCTGCAGTTGTGAATATGGAGGTCTCAGAAACACACTGGCGACTTGCCTGACGAACACCGTGACGGAGATGGTGTTTGCGGAGTTGCGCTTGTCCGCAACAACGATCTTCGCACTGCCGAGCGTAGACGCTGCTTGAACTAATCCAGATGCAGACACAACGCACACCCTTTCAGGTGCAGACCCCTCTAAGGCAAAAGTATAGTCGCCACTGCCACCAGCAATGTCAAGCTTGAAGGAATGATCGGGTGGCAACACCAATGGTCCCGCAAAGGGGGCCACGAGATGCAGGGGTTCCACCACATGGAAGTCCTGCTGGACATTTAGCTTGGTCCAATCCCTCTTGGCCTTCGGCGCTTTCGAATCCCCCTCATCAGTGACTGACATCTGCGCATTCTTGTAGGATATGGTGCCGGTCCCAATGGCATGAGCTTCTACAATCACCATTCAACAAAAAACATTTCTACATTATATATCTACGGGGCGGATGGGTTGGAATTAATGGGTTGATTCCGAGTGGGATTAAACCAAATTTCGATGAACCTCCATCGAGTAAGAATTTTTGAGGAATGTGAGAAGGAATATATTAAATTTGATTGACACCACAAGGGGCCCCGCCCGAAGGTCGCAACCCCCTTTTCTGTCCATTGCATTCGAATGTATTCCTTGTCGGATTCCTCATATGAGATTCTCGCTTCATGGGGGTTATCTCAATAGGGTTTAATCCCCATTTGGATTGAATCCCAGTAATGTTCAAACGTATTAGCTACCTTTCGTTTTGTTAGAATTTGTGTACATCTTGTGAAGGTCTCCACATCCATCCATATCTGCCTAGGACCCTTCAGCACACACTGCAGGTTCGCTTCTTCCTAGGGTAGGGCATTGAAGCCGGCACTCCACCGTTAATGTCCAGCAGGGCACAGTTTCCTTCAAGGAAAGGGCAGCATGACTGGACTTATGGATTGCTGCGGTTGAGATGCCTCGTCGATCCACATAGAACGGCGCAGAATAAAAAACGGACACATCAAGCTATTAGCTACCTTTCAATTATACTACTGTATGTATTCACAACCACATTATTTCCTGGCGGTGGCGGAACTGGAACTTGGCAAGACTGGTCCAAGGCCCCATGGTTCGAGCCGGTCTGACCGAACCGGATGAACCGGCTTTTGAACTCGCCACACCGGATGAACCTAGCGAACCGAGCCGGTTGAGCCGTACAAGCCGGTCGAACTGGAACAGGATAAATTGCATCTGCCAATGGACCGTTCCGAACCGAACCGAATTCAACCAAGAATACGTGTATATATATAAATATATCAGCGGCCCCCCTCCCGACCGTGGTGTGGTCCTGAAGCAAGCCCAAGGTCAGCGGACCTCCAACCCCGAGCGTGGTGTGGTACGCATCCCCCAGGCTTCAAGATTTCTACGGAACTCTCCTCCTGTGTGTGCCCGTAGCAACACCCAACGCAACCACCCACTTCCACAGAGGGGGGAATACCACGCTCGGGTTTGGGAGGAGGGCGCCGATCCTGGGTACCACACCACACGCTCGTGGGGGGGTTGGTCAACCCTGGATCATACACCCATGGATGTACATGGACAGAGTAATGTGGAGCAGAGCGAAGCAGAACAGAGATATACGTTACAAGGACAAGCATCTTCGACCAGTCATTTTTGAAAGCAGCTTTGAAGTATTTTCGAGCGACCAGGCAGCTCCGAAGCGAGCTTGAGCGGTATGCTGGAGCGTTTGCAACACCTGTCTAGTAGATTTGCCGTCAGAAGTAGATTTGCGGCGCTTGTGCAGCGGACTTACGAAGCTTGAGCGGCTCTTTCAGGCATTTCCGGCGCCTGTGCAGCGGATTTGCTGCGCGATCGAAGGCAGATTTGTGCCGCCTGTGCAGCGGATTTGCATGCGAAGCCGGACAAAAACCCGTAAGAGCCCAAGAGGCATCATGCAGAAAATTATGTGCATATATGTACATGGAGAGATATGTTATTGCAATGTATTATGATTATGTGTATATATTATGTATACATGATATATACATATATACACATAATCATGTGTATTGATTTCATGAACTATTTACACATTCACCATCACACTATTTGCTGTCTGTCTCAGCACTCGAACTGGGCAAGGCTGATCCAAGTCCCCTCGAGCATCACAGCTCAAGTCGACTCGGAAATTGGCGGGAGCATAAAGAACCTCGGAGGCACTGTCAAGCAATTCCAACTTCAACACATATCTGCGCCCTTTTACAAAGTACCAGCCTGAGGTTGGTAAATGCACCCGGTATTGAAATCTTCTGATTAAGGAATGTTGTAACATCATGCAACATATTATGAAATCATGTGACACATTAATAAATCATGCATCATGTCATTAACTGATGTGAAACATAGTGAAACGAATTGCGACACACTGCGAACTATTCAAGGTCATGCGAGGTCATATAAAAGCCATTGAACTATTGTGAAATCATTCGAAGACTTGCATCACAATTCGACATATGGCGAACTTACAAACTCATGCAAATGTCATCGACACTCATAGACGTCCACGTATTTATAAATATTCGTTCCGATTCCTCAATACATGGGCCGATGGTGGGGGCCCAAGGGCCGCATGTATATAGGAATCTCAGATATGGTTGGGGAATTCGATCAATTATTATGATTGAAGACTTTAGGATAGATAGAACACTAACATACAATAAAGTATACCCAATTGTGTAAACATTTCAAAACCATGAAACATCGGCCAGCAATGTGAGCTCTGCGGGGCGGTCCCCCACCCCAATACCGATGTCTCTTTTCACACATTTGTTCATGAGTTTGAGCCCCCGGAGGGCGCACCCAAGCTAGGGCACCTAATTATATATAAACAACACACAACGTATATACCAAACAAAATAAAAAGTGTTAAACAACTACATGGAACCGAACGTACTTCAGACTCCCAATGCATGCCTATATATATACATATATATATATATACATATATTATATGGGAGCGTCTGGTTAATTGATGTTTTTTTCCGTACTTGCGAGGAACATAGGGTTTGGGACCCCCCAAATTTCAATGAACGAGCGCGCGACTGGGAAACATTGTTTAGCGCCAACCAACAAATACCCAGGATCATGCTGTCGGATAATTGCTGCACCTTGGTTGTACTTTTTCTTCTGAGGAGTACTTGGAGTAAACTATGTATTTGTGTCTCTCCCGACTTGAAGCCCAACGGGTATTTTGCTTCCTCCATACTTGGACTCGCATCTGTATTTAGTTCTCTCCGGACCCGGGCCCGGGAAAGCAACCAAATCCTTATAAATTCCAATAAAGGCTACACCAAACGATGTACCACCACCATGCAAATAGTGATGGCCGAATACACCCCACAAGGGGTCCCATATTCATGCCCACAATAAATAAACCAAATACTACAATTGTGTATACAATATTCATTGAATATCATAGAAGTGTATAAAAATATAGACATGTTTTGTATTTTTGTATAATTGAGACATCGTTGCCGTGAAATAGCGTTGCATCTCTGTTTCGTGTCATTTTGCTTCTGAAGCGACATTTCCGTGTTTTACGATGCTTGTACACATCTCTGTCTCTCTCCGTACTCGTTTTCGAAAATGCAACTGTAGTATAAGGCAGCCTATCGGACACACCCATATATGTATCAGGACCAAGGATTCGCCCCACCCCCTTCCCCAACGGTATGGTCTGCCACGTAAGATTGGCCACCGCGACGTAAGGCTGGCCACCGCCCGTAGCCAGCCCCAGCCGCGCAGCGCCCACCCCACCATCGCAATCCACAAGGGGCGGCGAAAGAACCTTGACTTTCCCTGGGGCGGGGGCGGGGCGGTCTCCGAACCTGGCCCATATACCCTATCTTTTTAATTTAAAGTCGTTTTGAATTTAAGGGCATTTTCGGATATTGTGCGCCTATTGCCGTGCGCCCGCCGCCGTCCCCCGCCGCCCGCCGCCCGCCGCCGGCCGGCGGCTGGCCGGCCTCTTGGGCCCGTTGGGCCCCCTGGGCCCTGGGGCCCCATGGGCCCCATAGGCCCCATGGGCCCCATGGGCCCCATGGGCCCCATGGGACCCATGGGCCCCATGGGCCCCACGGGCCCCATGGGCCCAATGGCCCCTATGAGGGTTTCATGGGGGCAAACCGAAATAAACAAGGCAAAGAGCCCTTAACAAGCCGTTAAAATTACGAAGGTCTGTGTATAGTGGAAGTTAGTTTTTGCACGTGCATGAACTAATGGCACCCGTTACAATACCAAGAATTTTGTGAGCCTGAGGGCGCCCAAGAGGGTTTTCGCAGCTGCAACTCTATGTCCATACTCACACGCTGAACTTCCTCCCAATCCGCGTCTGTGGCCTGGCCCAAAAGACCTGCCAAATTTGCCGCGCTCCCTATACCCTCCCAAAATCGAACACCACTTAATAAGTTCAAACTTGTTTTGGGGGACATCTGGCTTTCAGACACCGGGACGGGAATCATTGGATTCGTCTCGAAATTCTGTGCCCGAGCTCCGATATGGACCCGGATCGGTCAAAAACGATTTTGGGACCACCTTGCACAAACAGCCATGCAAGCATGCTCGTCTTTTACTCGGTGTGGCAATGATTTGGCCTTCAAGATTAAGTTATGTATGTATTCACTAAATCTGGACTGTTGGTCTAGCAAGGATATTCCAAAGCCCATGCCCACACATTCTAATGCAATGGACAGAACAAGAGGCCGCGGCCCCTCAAGTGTCAATCAACTTATACCATCTGGGCATGATGTTGGCATGTCCTTGTCACGCACAAATGCATGATCTGGCTTCGAAGGCAAATTAAAATGTCATATAACAGGCCGTATTTCTAAGGCTGTCCATTCGCCAACTCGCTGCCGGCCGCAGGCAGCCCGCCGCCGGCCGCCCGATGCCTGCTCACATATACACATACATGTAATTATATATGTATTAGTAAATATTAAATACTAGGTTCTCCGCTTGGGTCGGCGCTGGGCGAAAGCCCCTAGAATCCAAATGCACACCGAAAGCATCGTAAATACCATACTTTGCTCGGCTGAGCCTTCGAATAAATTGTACATACCATGCTTTTGCTCGGCCGAGCCTTCGAAAACACCGTGAATATTATACCTTGCTCGGCTGAGCCTTCCAAAAACATATTTAATACCAAGCTTCTTCGGCTGTGCCCCCGAAATCAAGACCTTTCGATTCGACTGTGCCTTCGAAACCATTTTTCGGCCATGCCTTCGATTCGACTATGCCTTTCCTCCATTCGAAATCACTGTATTACTTCAGACTGTACTTTGTACGAACTGTAAGACGCCGTAAGGCGCCCTATGCGAATCTCTCTCTCTCTCTCTCTCTATATATATATATATATATATAGATATACGCTTAATTCTATATATATATATATATATATATATACGTATATGCATACTAGATTCGCATATGGCGCCTTACGGCGCCCGTGGATTCGTACAAAGCGAAGTTCGAAACAGTGAAGTGTCTCCGAATGTGAGATGAGTAAGTCAGAACTCAGAACACTTTATTAGAATGGTTGGGCCGAAGCAGTGCAGAGAATTCGGAGAACTATGCACAGGCACAGCCGAAGAAGTACTGTTTTCATTGTGTTTTAGAAGTGAAGGCTCAGGTGCAAAGCAGTGCAGTTGTTTTGAAGGAAAGATAAGCCAATCAGAACTATGCACAGGCACAGCCGGAGAAATACTGTATGTATTGTGTCTCAGGAGTGAAGGCTCAGGTGCAAAGCAATGCAGTGGTTTCGAATGAAAGATAAGCAAGTCAGAACTATGCGCAGCCGCAGCCGAAGAAGTGCTGTATTCATTGTTTCTCAGGAGTGAAGGCTCAGGTGCAAAGCAGTGCGTTAATCTCGAATGAGAAATAAGCAAGTCATAACTATGCGCAGGCGCAGCCGAAGTAGTACTAAGTGAAGACTCGGGTGCAAAGTAGTGCAGTGGTTTCGAAGGGAAGAGAGGGAAGTCACAATTTATTGAGTTTTGGAAGTGAAGGCTCAGGTGCAAAGCAAGGCGGTGGATTCGAAGGAAAGATAAGCAAGTCAGAACTATGCACAGGCACATCCGGAAAAGTACTGTAATCACTGTGTTTTATAAGTGAAGGCTGAGTGCAAAGCAGTGCAGTGTTTTTGAAGGAAAGATAAGCAAGTCAGAACGAGGCACAAGCACAGCTGCAGAATTACTGGACTTATTGTGTTTTTTGGGGTTCAGCCAAGCAAAGTATTGTCTCCACAATGTTTCAGAAAGCTCATATGAGCAAAACATCGTATTTGTTGTGTTGGAGAAGGGTCAGCCGAGCAAAATATAATATTGACTATGTTTTCGAAGGCTTAGGGGGCAAAGCATGGTATTTACTGTGTTTGAAAAGGCTCAGCCGATCAAAGTGTAGTATTAACTGTGTTTTCACAGGCCCAGGCAAGAAACACATTGTATATATTGTGTTTGAGAAGGCTCAGTCGAGCAAAATATGGTATTTACTGTGTCTTGGACGGCTCAGCCGAGCGAAGTATGCTATGTACGGTGTTTTCGAAGGCTCGGCCGAGCAAAAGCATTGTATTTACTGTGTTTTTGAAGGCACAGTCGAGCAAAGGCGCATTCGAGCAAAGTTGTTTTTTTTGAGATTTCACATAGAATTACTAGCGCAACCCAATATATAATATATGGAGAGAGAGAGAGAGAGAGAAATAGAGAGATTTGTTTTTCGCCAATTCGCCCCTTAGAAAACGGCTTGATATGGAGGTCATGAAATTGGCAAAAAGACCAGGTACAACCCGCAATGCTGCAGGTTCTCTAACGTGAATCAGACAAGAAGCCTCGTAAGTTGCAAGTGGTATGGAGACCTTGAACATAATGAACTTAATTACAGAAGACTCATTTCTAATTCGGGTCTCTTTCAGAGGCTGGCGCCCCACATCGCCCCACCGACCCCCGCAACAAGCTGGGGGGGTGCACCCACCCAAACCCACTCCAATGGCAGCCTCGGGGCCGCGATTAGGTCAGGCGAAATTTGCTGCTGAGACGTCACGAATCGCCCCCCCATTTTTTCGAGCCCCATGGACACCCCACACCTCGGCTCATTTCTAATGCGGTGCACCTGCGCCCAATTAGAAAAGAGCCCTCCGTACAACAAACGG
>Ga0099797_101394_pt1 | contig 12852 bp, 15 predicted proteins | sample Uncmet_Sort48C_1_FD_89871 | JGI IMG/M metagenome (GOLD analysis project Ga0099797, IMG submission 89871) | Marine eukaryotic communities from CALCOFI LINE 67, Pacific Ocean - C012_Sort48C_1 | ecosystem: Environmental > Aquatic > Marine > Oceanic | place: Pacific Ocean: Monterey Bay | collected... | reverse complement strand
GGCTTAAAAAAAACATATATATATATATATATATATTTTTTTTTTATATACATATTAATATATATATATATATATATATATATATATATATATAAAATAAATAAATAAAAATGCATTTCCGTGCGATACCTCGGGGGCTTTGGATTCTTACGTTTTGTTGCTCCGGCTTCGCAGTGCAAATCGCCGCAAATCCGCTTGGCAGTCGCCACAAGTCATGCAAGTCGCAGAAATTCATTGCAATTGCGCCGCAACTCCGCCACATTGGTGCCGCAAATCGTCGCAAATGCGCTGCACGAGCGCCGCAAAATCTGCCTTCGTGCAGGTATGCTGTTCCGCATGGCACATCCACTGCACAGGTGCTGCAAAGAACCGCCTGAACGAACCGAAAGTGCCACCTTTTCCATATAAACGTCGAGTAGTAGTTAATGGGGGTTAATACTAATGGGGTTTAACTAAAATGGGGATTTAACCCCATTTAGATTAAACCCCATTAATGGAGAATATATAAGGAATATGAGAAGGAATCTCTTCTAATGAAATAGACAGAACAGGAGGGCGCGGTCTTCGGCGGCGCTCCCTGTGGTGTCAATAAAATTGCAATATCTTCCGTCACATATTCCTTATATATTCTCCATTAATGGGGTCTATTCTAAATGGGGTTGAATCCCCGTTTTAATTGAACTCCATTAGTACTAACCCCCATTAACTACTACTCGATAAGTGCTCTTGGACATGTCGATCTTTATTCACATTTATACACGTATAGACTGTATGGTATAATCTGATTCACAAAGCAATTACATAATCATGGCTCACATCCGGGACCACGCAAGGTTTCTCAATAGCCTTCCGGTGTAATGAGTGCTCGGCCTTTGCATGTTGATAGAAACCATAATCTAGAACTTGTAGGCAACCCTGAAGGATTAGTGATTTGACTTAGAGGATTAGTGAGGCCACTCCGAGTAAATATTCATTTCCAGGGAGTTTGTTTGAACTTACATTTTTATTGTCCCCGGCGCGTGTGGAAGCAAGTTCTGGGGCATTCAGTGAGTCCTCAATACATTTTCAAGTATTCAAATAGCTTCCAACGAACTATCACTGATGCCCAATTATCGATATTATGCACCACTTCCAATACCGTGAATGTGCACAGCTAGTATGTTCTGGTCCCGTCCTTGACAAAGTGCTGTGCTCTCAGAGTGCGGATGGGCACAAACCTCGGGCGGCTCACATTGTGTGTCTGCGGGAAGTTTGGGAATGTGTTCAGTGTTCTCCTTGTAAATGCGACCTCAACACGTGCTGCTTTTATAACTCATACACGAGGAATTCTGCCCAAACTGGTAGCGATGTGGCCATACACATATATTTCCCAGAACAAACAAAAGACATGTGACAAAAGGTGACACACATGAGAGAATAGGCAAGTTGCAGTGCCATTTGTTCACAATTGTTTCGCATGTGTGTAGCATGTAGTTTGCTTGGATTTCGTTCACAGGTCGCACAAATCTCGCATTGGTCTCGTATTTCTGCCGTATGGCCTCTTGTATTCGCACTGATTAGCAGCTTCGCATTCGTTTTACGTTTAGTTCGCATTATTGTAGCATCCATGTCCCATCGGTTTCGAATGAGTCTTTTGAGGAACGTGCCTCGAATTTCACAAGTTTGTAAGGAAGGCTTTTGAACAACACTTGAATACCATTGAACTTTCACCGCAAGACAGAAACCGTACAAACATACAATGAATCCGCACATACATATACTATGAACAACTGTGAAGGAAAAAAAAACTATGAGAAGCAGATGAGCAATCTATATAACCCCGGAAACATGCCGGTTTTATTTGGGGGACTTTGGACACCACATGAAAACTCAAAAGTTCTGCATATATATATGTATATATATATATATGTATACATATATACGTATAAAGAGAGAGAGAGAGAGAGAGAGAGAGATACACGGTTGATGGATGTAATTAAGCAACAAGTACGTGGTTTGCCACAACTACATGTTTTGGGCATTGAAAACCAAGTATTGAATCACTTGTTCGTTTTGGGTGCGCTTTTCGACATGCGGTCTCCCCGAAAAGCTGCTAAAAGAACTCTCCAACATTGCGAAAATAACAACATGCTTAACTTTCATCGCTTGCACAATGGCTTCACCCATTTCCACATGCAAATTCGATGCACAGAAATCCAGATGAATTTAAACACGTCCCCGACCTGTTTTGAAGGACTCCGGGCCCGAAAATAGGCTTTGGGTGTTGCTTAATTATGTCAAGCACCAATATATATACAGTCGATTACGACCCCGAATTAATGCCCCCTGATAATTTAGCACCGCCCCTCAAAGCAGTAACATGAAACTCACAGCACTATGCTCATGCCGGACAGGCCGAATTATTTTGGAATTTAAATCCTTTGATGGGAATCCTCAGGGAAGGGCCCGGGAGAGCCAGAAGCTTTCACTCAAGAAAGGACTCTGTGAAAAGCGCACGTAACCCACAAGCCTCACAACTGGGGGTGGGGGGCAGCGGGCGGTGGGTGTGTGTCATTGTAGTGTTGAGCCCATGTAGAAACTCAGATGCTTGCCTATTCCAAGCATCTTTTCAAAAGACACGAATATCAGAACGGTATAAATAAGGCGAGCACACACACATGCACATGCGAAGCCAATGAAAACATCATACGATATGTAAAAATACATGGTGTACAATACATCGTTGTTTTTAACTTTCACTTCTATAGGGATTGAGAAACCATGAAATATGAACAAATATTTCTCCCATTTATACGCCAGGTGTCCAATTTGCATAGATCCGCCGTTACAAAGAGAGGGGGAAGGGGGAGGCCGACCCCCCACAGGAAAGGATACATGTGTATATATATATATATATGTATATAGAGACATAGACGTTACAATGGTTCAAAAGCTTCCACCTTGAATTGGAAGAACCATACCACGGTTGTGTGCTCTTATGAACGACATATTGCATTTGAACAAGAATGTTTTAGTGTCGCTTGATTGTCGCGCTTTCTTGACAACCGTCAAGAAGTCGTTGCAATTGTCAAGATGACTTGGCATTAGTCAAGTATGATTATATAAATATAAATATAAATATATATATATATATATATAAGTGCTCAGACAGCATGTCTGTTCAAACTTGAAGCATTATGTTGTAAACAAAGCGTGTCGTGATCGGCCACAACGGTGTCTTTTGTTCTGAAGTTTGGCAATTGTATGGCTCGGTGAAAAACGGCCAGCATAAGCTGCCGAACCATGCAGCATTTCATTTTGTGTGCTAGCACCCATGTAGGATTGAACTTACAATTGCAGTTTTAATTTGTGATGGGGGAGGTACATCGGAACAAACATGTAGCCCCTGACATTTGTTTGGAACAAACTGAAAACTAATTGACACCTGACTGGTGGGCAGAATCCAATAAAAATCACGAATTTCCTATGGATTGTAACCCTGACAATTAGAACTTTCAGGTGCTTGTCATTCAATCCGCAATAACTGGCCGAGCCCCCGCAACCTTGTGCCCATCTGGCAAGTCCAATCTGGCACCAATCTGGAATTCGGGCCAACCTGCCATTTGGGCATCTGAGCAATGCCAATCTGCCAATGAGTAGTAATTCATTTCCAATCTGCCAATGAGCAATCTGGCGAGCGTCTCTGTAGCAAAATTGAACCCAATCTGGCGAAACACTCAAACGCCACATTGGCATTGGCAATTCCAATCTGGTAATTTGGGTGGATTGCAAAAAGTATGGCTCGACGGAGAGAATAACAAAAAGATGCCCACTTCCATCGCATTGACACTGAAGCCTTACAATGTTCTCCCTGGCCGCATGATGGGCACCCAGCTGAAATCTCTTTCTGGCATCTCAGCCACCGTCCTCGCAGGCTAGGCAGTGGGGCATAATTAATTATTGATTGTAACTCCCAAATTTCGTATGGGAGCGCCAGGGCCTACATGGGTCCCTTGAAGAAACTCATGAAATTCGTAATTTATTGGCCTTTCCTGCAGTTGCATTATAGGGGCAGTGGGAGGCTCTAGTATAGTGCCAACTATTGCCAGATAGGCATGGGAAGTGAAATCACACTTTGCCTAGAAAGCAAATCCAATTATGATAATTCTGTTGTGGGACAAAGTTTTCGATTTCTGTGGGTGTAAGGCTCGCACGAAATCTGGCGACTACCAATTAGCAACCCAATCACCCCTGTAATGGAGAATTGCTCTGGATATGTGGACACTTCAATATGTCACTAACATATGAAACTAACATGGAACATATATTACAAATATATGAAACTTCCAGATGTCATACGATTGCCATAGCGGGTTCATAGCACTTGCAGACTTTGGGGCCCGAAGTATGAGCAATACATGTTTTTTTGTTTGTCACTCATTCAATGCGATATCATTGCCCTGCTCTCCTCGTCCTGCAGGCGTCTATAGCCACCAGACATACCTCGCGAAACCTGCTACTCCGAGCTCCAGAAGCACCGTAGATTCTCATTACAACCCCCCGTCCCCTCCCCCCACCCCCGCCCCGTGGGGCCCAAATTTGGGTATTGGTAAAAGCCTTTCACCATCCATCAGTGTGGGCAGCCGCCTTAGGCGAGCAATACATGAAACAGATACAAAATAGATGTGACAAGTACGAAGGCTGTGATTCCACATAATTATCATATAATTTCCAGATTATGTTCATTCATACATATTTGTGTAAAACATGTCCATACATACAACACATGTTCATACTCACATATGTATATATATACCCGGTATATATCTATATATACATGACCCACACGCAAGAACCCAAACAACATCTTCTGAACAATCCAGGAAGCTTTGTCTTGGAATTCTGGCTGTGGAATCCAGGTCGTGAAAGCCTGGCTGCTGAATCCTAGCTTTCGAATTCTGCATATGGAGGCCTGTCCGTGGAATCTCGGTTGGTGAATTCTTGCCGTGGAAACTTGACTGTAGAATCCTGGCTGTCATATCAAGGCCGTAGTATCATGGCTGCAGCTTCCTGAGAGGAAGGAATCATGGAGGGGGAATCATGGAGAAGGAATCATGGACAAGGAATCACGGAGGAGGAATCTTGGAGAAGGAATCATGGACAAGGAATCATTGAGGAGGAAACATGGAGGAGGGAACATGGAGCAGGAATCCCAGAGAAAAGTCATGGAGGCGGACTCATCGAGGAAGCACCCAGGGAGCTCTCTGGGAGGCCTCTGGGCACGTCTCTGGAGACTGGGATGGTCTGGGGTGGCCATAGGCTGTTCTGGGCCAGAAAGTTATCAAAACCATTGTAAATTGCAGCAAAAGAGCTCGCAACGGACCATTCGCCACGACTGTATGTTATTTACAATAACTTAAATGTGACGCCTGCCCTTTGCCACCTCGGATACCCTTTCCCGGGTCCTTGGAGAAGCCGTCAGGAACCCTACTGTGCAAGCATTGTTCAGGTAAAATATACACATACATTTTTTTCTCGCGGGGATTAGGATGCCCATGATCTGGGCGCCCGGTTGACATGTGCAAGCGCACCTGGTTTGCTTAGGACCAGGAACCATCAAAAGCAAATCAACAGACATCCTATCGTTTCTGTCTTTTCATCTTGCTCTTCCGTGGTTGATTCAGCCTCTGTGTGCGCTGTGTTGCCTGACTCGCGCAATGACCAGCACACTCTGACTTCTTCCTTCGAAACTCCGCCATGACCATTCCCAAGGAAAGACCAGCATCCCATCGAGCATTCTTAGCAATTTCGGCACGCACATCAGACACCACTTCGTCCCAAGACTTCCAGACTGTACCAAACTCCAGACATACATTTCACTTTTATTTCACATATGGTCCCACACATGTTTCATATGAGTTTCATACTTTGGGGTCTCACATGGATATATCAAGTACCAATATCATGTGCACCACTATGCTAATTAGCCACCAATTACTCAATGCTGCTCAGACAAGCAAACAAACAATTGAAATCCATCTGGGGGGTCCACTGTATTCAGGTCGACCCTGCTACTTTTCTGTCCAGAGCTATTATGGCGGCCCAACTATCGCGCCCGGAATGATATATGTTGAGTCATGCCCCACCAAAACAATTTTGAAATATGGTTGAGCAAGAAAAGGAACTTGTGAACGACGTTATCAATTAGCCAACCAATTGTGTTTGACATATCCAGGTTACGGGACTTAAAAACTGCTTGTACGATTGACAAAATAAATTTGATTTGACAAAGTTTGACCATGGTTGCCTGCCCCGAAATAAAGTCAGCCATTCTTGCCATATACAAGGGGCTCTGATGCCCGGAAGTATGTCCATTGGATCCGTGCCAAAAGAGAGTGCACGAGTTTGGGGATTTTATATTTAACTTTCATGCCATTGGCTTGTGTACACTACTATAATTTATGTTTGGCCAACGGGGAGCCATTTCTCATGTGCTCAAAGAGCTGATGCTGTGCATATTTATGAGTGTTGATCCTGGGTGGGACATGATTTCATATTTCCTGGAAGACCATTATATATATTGGGTGGCTTTCTCGGCGCATCTTTGGGGGCATTGGGACATGGACAATGTTATACGAACAACGGAAACATGTTTGTCTAGAGGGTGACATCTTAGTGCAGGAGTATTTGAACCCCAGTGCAAGCTCCCGAATGTAATATGATGCGAAATGAACTTTGGACACATGTTGTTAATATTCTACTGCATATTTATATATTCCAGATTTGTTAATACATGACCATTTGGTAACTCAAGAGTCACTAAAAGAGGGCCTGGGCCCATGGACCTACTTAGGGCCCCATTTGGGCCTGCTGCAGGCTGTGGCCCTGGCGGAAACGGCAAAGCTTGAAATAACCGTCAAGGTTTCACGGAAAAAACTTACTTCAAGCTTTTCCGCAGGAGTTATGGTACATTTCTACCACTCCATATACAATTGCTAGACTGGACGAAGAAGTTTGAGTGTAGATACCCCTGCCGGCGCTAGGCATCCCGACCCGCCCAAGGTTCTGGACTCCATAGTCCCCGGGCACTCCCTGCCAATGGGAGAAGGGCCCCACAATATGTCTGTCTCTTTTGTTTTTTGTTTTGAAAGTGTTTATGTGATCTGTTAAGGCGGATGGCCCACCATGCAAGCTACTAACTAAAGCAACAAGCAGCAGATAACATACGATACGACGTCTGTCTCTGTCTTTCTCTTGGTACGTATCTAAGGGTCCTCAGCTAAAAAAGATGCTACTAAGCCTCCGCCGCCAAGCCACCGCACTGCCAAGCCGCCACACTGCCAAACCGCAAGGACGCCATGCTGCCACCAAGCCGACACGCCATGCCGACAAACCGCAATTAAGGCTGCCATGCCGCCGCCGCCGCCGCCACTGTGTGCCATGCTTCAATGCCGCTGCACCGCCATGCCACGCCACGTCCCGCCACACCATGCACACCACACCATGCACACTGCCACGCCGTTGCCGCCCCCATGCCCTGCCACCACGCCCAGCCGCCATGGCCAGCTGCTGCCGCCGGCGCCGCGCCATGCCACGCCACACCTCAGCCATGCCACGCCGCCAGGCCGCCATGCCTCTGCGGCCAAGTGTCATGCAGTATATACCGCCATGCTGCTGTCGCCGCCAGGCCAGGCCGAGCCAAGCCAAGCCAAGCCAGGCCAGGCCAGGCCAGGCCAGGCCAGGCCAGGCCAGGCCAGGCCAGGCCAGGCCAGGCCAGGCCAGGCCGCCACGCCATGCCTTGCCACGCCACGCCATGCCACGCCATTGCACACCACACCACGCCACGATGCGCCACGCACCACCACACCACGCCGCCGTGCCACTCCAAGCCGCCACGCCACGCAATTCCGCGCCGTGACACGCTACGCCGCTGTGCCGCTCTTCGCCACGCCACACCGTGCTCGCCATGCCTGGAAACTCCTCAGCCCCATCCATCTCAAGTGCGACGCCGCACCTGTCATCACATTGCCCATGCGACATTTGTTAACAAATATAGAGTATTGCCCTCTTGAGGGACACAAGGACATGCCAGAAAGTCAGCCAGATAGTGGTATGCTCCATTCCTAGTCAAGGTCACACTGGGCTGTGTTTTTGCAATCCTAGGCTGACAAAGGTCACACGTCAAGAACACTTAAAGTACAAGCAACTGTTGAAATGTATATAGACCCAATAATACTGTGAAATACACTCCCATTCAAATTCATTATTCTCCAAAGCATCAACCCCCAGAACAAAAAAAGAAGTGAAGTTTGCCGCCTAAGCGGCGAATGTCGCCGACTGAATTGCGGCCCTAAGGCCGAACGCCGGCCCTAGGGCCTAGGCCCTAAGGCCGCCATTGTATACGGATAAAGCCACCTAAAGTTGGACTGGAGAAATCGGGGAGGCGCGGGGGCTCATTTGGAACAACTTGGACTCGCTTGAACTCACTTCAACTCACTTGAATTCACTTCGACAACCCAAGAAACAAAAAAGGTAAACTGGGCCGGAATGTAAAAGGGGAGATGCAAATCGTACGTTTTTGACGTAGTTCCACCTGGGCTACCAGACATCGCGTATGCACATATGAACGAAACGAAACAATTTCCCGGTGTGTCCCCACAACCTCCGATACACTCCGATACACATGTATATACACTATATATATGTATATATAATCACAAATCCCATTACAGATACATGTTTTTGCACTCCTAGGCTCACATAGGTCAAAGGTCTCAAACACCAGTTCGGGCACTTGCGGGCCAGCCACCTCGACCCTGATCTCACACAAGGTAAGCTGCGCAGAGGTCTTCGCTACAAAAAGATAACGACCCTCAGGCCCGCCTTCGTTGTTAACAAGCAGTTGCACAAGTGCTAATTGTTGTGTGGGACCACGGGAACAATTCATATTAATTATGTGAGTGAAATGTGGAATCTAAAATTTATATGCTCATTAGCTTATGAGGTTATGGAACCATTTCCATTGGATGCGTCGAAAATCCACACATGAATGTGCAATTTGCTTGCACAAGCGGCACGCTCATGACAATTATGTGGTCGGTGGAGCGGGGGACCACTTGCTATGTGCTTAGAGTTCCCACAGGAATTGCACTCAGAACATTGATTTCCCAACTTTCCACATTTAGCGTGATAAATCTCAATTTTGCTCCCGCACGATAGCATGCATGAGGCATGCTTCCCGCATGTAGCATGCATGAGGAATGAGGTAGGATATTGAGGGCTTAACATCCCACTCCTAGGCCCCAACATCCTACAGAGTGGGATGTCGGCCCAAGTATGCAAAGACACATGGAACTATTGAAAACGAAAGCCCGGCCTCCGGCTGCAGCCTTCCGGGGTGCGGCACGCCCCGAAGTGTTGTTTTCAATATTTCAATGTGTTTGTGCATATTTGGCCCAACATCCCACTCATCAGCTGTGATGACAAAGTTGATCTCTGAACATCATTGAATTTTTACTCAACATCCTACCTCCTGCTATTGCCTGGCTATTAAGTAATACTCTCCCAACGACACTCAAAAACTGATGATCGTACTAGTTGAGCCCATTCGTTTCCCTTATCCTTTCGTACCTAGCAACTTTGGGCTATGAGGATTCGTTCTTTGTTTTCCTTTGTCCTCACTCTGCGCATGCGTCGAAGACATGTGTTCTCCAACTAGCTAACAGCGGCAGAGAAGACTTGTGTGTTTGTTTCCATCTTCAGATAACTTCGAGTATTGAATCCATTTCATTTTGTAGTTTTGTTTCCGGCTGTCGACACATATAGTTGCTCTTCAAGCCCTAGACATGTTTTTGAAATATTTAGACATCCGAGGCAAACAAGGACATGCCAACACCATTCCCATTTATTCTATGCGCGGCCTTGGAGGCTTGGGGTCCCAATATGCGAACACCTACTTGTATGTTGCCTAATACTGGAGCCGTCTTTCTAATGATTTGATTGGCGGAGCATATATATATATATATATTTCTTTTTGTTTTGGTTTTCGTTTGGAGACCCTCTGCCAAACAAGCAGCGCAACCACTTATGATAAGCATAAACGCCTCCACCCGCCACGAACAAAACAAAAAACAAGCCTATCAACCCAACCCGAAGCCCGGCTCAACCGCAGCAACTCAGGCGAAGACCCAAGAAAGCAACGGGGAGCGCGCGGAAGACGAATCAGGAGGCGAGAGCGAACGAGAACGAACACACCGGCCAGGCAACCCAAACCGAAGACCAACTCAGCTATAGCTACTCAGGCCAAGGACCCAAAAGCCACGGCGAGAAAGCGGCAAACGATCCAAGCGGCGAGCGCGAACGAACACGAACAGAACGGCCCACGGGAGTGAGTGTAAGCGGGGTGGCGCCACAAGCTGCAACCCAGGGTCCTGCAGAGCAACAGCCGAGGAGACAGGGCAGCTACCGCTCGTAGGAGCACCACACGGGGTGCGGGAAGACGGACGCACGAACGAAGGGACGGACGACCAGGCCGCCGAAGGGGCGTGGGGTCCAGCAGGACCCCGTCCCCATGAGGTAGTGCAGCTGCCCCGCTACCGCACCAAGGCAAACAGCCCGAGTCCCGGAAAACCGGGACCCCCCATGGGAGGCGAAGCATATATTAAAAAGTGGGTTGCGCTAGCAATTTGAGGTGACTGGCTCAAAGTCCGACTTTGCTCGACTACACTTCGGATGCGCTCCCGCTCGAGGTTTTGCACGTCAAAGGCGCTCCCGCTCGAGGTTTTGCACTTCAAAGGCGCTCCCGCTCGAGGTTTGGCTCCAAATCAGAGCTCCCGCTCGAGGTTTTGCTCCAAAACGGAGCTCCCGCTCGAGGTTTAGCTCCAAATCAGCGCTCCCGCTCGAGGTTTTGCTCCACAACGGAGCTCCCGCTCGAGGTTTGGCATGTCTAGTGCTCTCCAACTCGACCTTTGGCCACACTTTGCTCGACTGAGCCTCAGATGTGACTGTGCATAGTTCTGACTTGCTGATCTTTCCTTCGAAATAACTGTTCTTCGAATTCACTGCACTGCTTCGGCCCAAACATTCTCATGACTTCTTCTGAGTTCTGACTTACTCATCTCACATTCGGAGACACTTCACTGCTTCGAACTTTGCTTTGTACGAATCCACAGGCGCCGTAAGGTGCCATATGCGAATCTATATATATATATATATATATATATTTACAGAGCACCCACTACTAATTGGGTGCAGGCGTGCCGAATTAGAAACGAGGCGAATTACCACGGGGAGTGCACCCCTTTTGGATTAAACCCCGATAGTGGACAATACATGAGAAGATGAGGAATATATTGAAATTCGATTGACGCAAACAAGGGGCCGCGGCCGAAGGCCGCGGCCCCCTGTTCTGTCCATTGCATTACCATACATTCCTATATATATATTATGTCTCCGTTCTCCATATATGGGGGTTGATTTCAAATGGGGTTTAATCCTCATGGGCATCGAAGCAGAGTTGTGTTAAACCCTGTTACTAACTTAGCTAGTTTTCAAACAGTATGAGAAACACTTACCCAATGGCGCCCACTGTTACATACGGATTTCTAGTGAGAATGTGGTGCCCTGTCGATCCTGGCCTTGAAGCGTCAATGCCAAGGGGAGCTGTCCTGGCACATCAATGCCATGAGCGACTCGCAAGTTGGAGGCATAGTTATTCCAATCGTTGCCAATGTAAATGTCAAGGTCCTGCAACCGTTCAGCACAGCAATCATTACGGTTGTACAGTGTTAGTCTCCAAACTTTATGCACTGTTCCCAAATCGACTCCCCACCACGAGTTGCAAAAAATCGGCGCCCTAGAGTGGTCTATGTATTGAAGGGCGGTAGAGCATATATATATATATATATATATATATATAAATGCGCGCCCACACCATCCGCCCGTTCTTGTACCATCTGCCCGTTCCCGATCCCCGGTTCCCATCCCCGCGCGTTTCTGCGTTCCCATTCCCCCGAACCACAATACCATATGTATCATCTCTCTCTATATATATGTGGATTGACATAGAAAACAAAGAAAAACAAAACAAACGAAACTGTATATATATATATATATATAAATGTGTGTTCTCTCTCTCTCTCTCTCTCTCTCTCCCTCTCGCCATTTACATACCGGTCTACACATATATATATGTGTATACAACGCAGCGCTGCTCACTGCGAAAGCCAATTTTTACAAACCAAGCGGGACTTGCGGTCTCACCAGAAAAGTGCCCACACCGAGGCCACGGAAGGTTGCCATCAGCCCTGTCGCCATCCACAGGCCGACTAAGCCTTGCAAAGGAAAACAGTGGCCTGGACATGCCCCTATTGAAATACCGATCCCACATCAATATATGTATATATATATATGAATATTAATATATGATATATAAAATTGAAGCAAATGACGAAACCAGACCAACATAATAAATATATATATGAATATTATATTACCTGTTTTCTTTGCAGAGTGAAGCAGAACAGAGATATGCGTTACAGAGACAAGTATCTTCGAACAGTAGTTTCCAAAGCAGCTTGAAGGTTTTTCGAGCACCAAGGCGGCTCCGAAGCGAGCTTGAGCGTCACTTTCGAATGTTTGTGCAGCGGAGTTTGCGGCACAAAGGCAGATTTGCAGTGCCTGGGCAGCGGATTTGCCACTTGAGTGACACTTTCGAGGGTTTGCGATGCGTGTGCAACGGATTTGCAGATTTGCGCAGCGCGTGCAGCGGATTTGCGCGCGAAGCCCCGAAAAGCCAATGAGAGCCAAAACCACCCGAGGCATCGCATGGAAATTTATTTTTTTTTTATATATATATATATATATATATATATA
>Ga0099797_101393_pt1 | contig 12863 bp, 10 predicted proteins | sample Uncmet_Sort48C_1_FD_89871 | JGI IMG/M metagenome (GOLD analysis project Ga0099797, IMG submission 89871) | Marine eukaryotic communities from CALCOFI LINE 67, Pacific Ocean - C012_Sort48C_1 | ecosystem: Environmental > Aquatic > Marine > Oceanic | place: Pacific Ocean: Monterey Bay | collected... | reverse complement strand
GACGCGGAAATGCTGCCATGGTGACTTTTGCCCCAAGATTGAGGAGCATGAGTGCCAATGAGCGACAGTGGTGCCAATGAGCGGCAGAGGCCAAGAAGGCCAAGAGTCTGCGTTTCTGAAGTGGAGCACCTTCGGGTCTTTGCAAAAGTGTTGAGATGATCTGTTAGTTCAGTGGTTCTCTTGCTCTGACATTTGCATTGAGCTCATCTCTGTTGATTGTGTTTCTGTATAGCGGCATTGCACCTTATCTTCCAATCCCAACATGAAGAAACCTGCCGCTGCTCCTCAGAAGAAACCAGCTCGTGCACCATCAGCTGGGAAGGTACCGTTGCCAAAATTAACATGGCCGACGGAGCAAGATGTTCGTCGCAGGAACGCTGAGCTGCGAGACAGGTCTGCCCCGAAGGAGAGAGATAGCTGTAGCAAGGACTTTGCTCCTGTGCGCAAAGCACGGCGCGTCCTCGGAGGTCCTCAGCACTCTTGGCCAGGCAGCCCCTACGAGTACGTCTGTGAGGTTTGCCAGAAAAGAGAGATCGTGGACATCGGCGATCTAGACCCGGTGAAGTTTGTGCACCACTGCAACTCTGCAAGCTGCTCTTGTCAACCGCTAGGTGTGCGCATGCAATTGGTGATGAGCGTTCCCCCTGGAGTTGTGCCATTTTGCAGGGTGGTAGACCGCTCGCCTGGCAAGTCACCGTGAAGTGAGCAGCGTTCTGCCTCAGGCTGTGACATTTTGAGCATGAATGATGCTTGCGTGTCTAAACCATTATGGAGGAAGGGCAGACTAAGAGTGGAGTGCGATTGGATCATTCTGCATTTGACTCCTTTTGCATTTGCTCACATGTTTGCATTTTCAAGGTTTGGCTCACATGGTGAAGGCAAGAACTAGATCGAGACATACATCGGGAGCTCTTGACAAGATAGTTCTTGACAAAGCTCGTTGACAAGATAGCTCTTCAAGGTTTGGCTCTTGACAAGCTCGTTGACAAATGGAAGAGGAAAGTCCATGCATGCACAATCCATCGCACATACTGTACACTCTTCACATGGCCAGGCATGTCTTGTGCAGGTCGACAACCAGGCACAGCAAAGCAGAACGATCTCGAGGAACGACAAACATGAGGTGCATTGTATGTGTGTGTGTGTGTGCAGTTCTGTGTTGTCTTCTGCAGGTGCATGACTTAAAATTGGCTGGATCAGATGCTGCTCCGAGACGCCAAGGAGCCATGCATGCAAAAATCCGTGAGCTGATACTTCTGAATTCTGTCTTGTCTTTCTCTTTCCTTCTGTCTACCTCTGCACTGCACAGCTTTCAAACTGCAAGCGGAGTTTGGTCATTCTCCCATCTGGGATCTCTCTCTCGAGCATGCCACCAGCGGAATCTGGGACGGAGCAAGTTGTCATCGCAGACTCAGCCGATCCCCCAGATGTGCTTCAAGACCTCGTCAAAAGTGTTGACTTGCTCGCACGGAAACTCGCTGGGATATCTGTTGCACCACTTGTGAAATCTGGCGAGCTTGAGACTGACAAATATCTTAAACTGGTTTCACAAGTCGATGACGAGGACTCCCTGCTTGCAAGCGTAGATGATTGTGTTCGGCATTTTGACTTCCTGGTGCTAGTTGTCGGCATGTTTCCACGGACTGTACCTGCTGATGACTTTTTCGTGGCTGTGTTTCAGCGCGCCTATGTGTTGACGAGTGGCAAACTGCTGGACTCCAAGACAGAGCATGGCAAATTGAAGCAGGCAGCAAGGTTGGCTGAGCGAGGCAGGACACTTGTACAGCACATGCGCTACATGAAACGGAGCAACCCGCGCTCCAAGAATGCTTTGATCAAGCAACTGAAGGACATGATAGTCATAACCCCGAGTCCCCAGAAGAGTAAAACTAAGAGAAAGCTGCAGAGTGAGCTTGATCTTGAACTTGCCCGCGGCGAGCAGTGCAACGTAGCTGAGATGCCCGCGGCTGAGGAGTTCGAACCTCAACCAAGTGACGAGATCAAGGCTGAGGAGTGTGACCCTCAACCAAGCGTGGAGACTGCCACTGACAATGAGGACCCAGAGTTGCCTGACAATCTGGACCCTGAAGTTGCGAATGCCTTGTGGGGACTTGTTCGTGTGTTGCCTTGGAACTTTGACCTCTCCCAAGATCCATCTACTTGGCCAGAGAACTTCGACGATTGGGTGATCTGGGAGGAGGTGGATTGGTCCGAGCTCGCTCCCAAGCTTCAGCCTTTGTTCGCGATCTTCAAAAATCGGCACTCATCTCAAGAGTCAGGTGCGCCATATCTAAAGCATAAACAATATAGTCCCATGCAATCTAAAGTGCACAAGTACCTGTAATCTTGCCAACGCTAGTATCGGCTTTGCAGAAGATGCAGAATTAAGCTGCGATGAGGACGCCGCAGCTGACATGAAGCCACTGAGTGAGCGCGAGTATGAGCAGTCCGACGACAAGCACTTGGGTCTCTACCAGCTCTTGTTGCGGCGCGAGCCCTTGACTGCCGAAGATTTGAAGGGCCCAGACAGTAGTGTTTTGAAGAGGCTTACGTTTTCGGCATCACTGACTGGTGACGAAGATGAAGTTTCATCTGAAGATGGGGATGCTCCACCTCCCAAAAAAGCTCGAGTCGAGGGCGAGGACGGGGCTACTGCAGACGAGGCAGCTGCAGAAGGGACTACAGAAGGAGCAGCAACTACAGAGAGGGAGGCAGGGGCTGCAGAAGTGGAGGCAGAAGCAGCAACTACAGAGAGGGAGGCAGCGGCTGCAGAAGTGGAGACAGCAGCTGCTCGGAAGGAGGTGGCAGCTGCAGCTGCAGAGCAGCAGCCAGGGCAGCCAGAGCAGCCAGAGGAGCCAGGGCAGAAGCAGCCAGAGCAGAAGCTGCCGGAGCAGAAGCAGCCAGAGCAGAAAGGGCTGCCACTGGCTGCAAATGCTGAGGTTCCAAGATTGACCAAGTGCGCGCTGAGCGGTGTCTTACTATGTGGCAAGTGCCCTGGGTGCAAGCATGAATGCATTTGGAAAGACTACATCAACGAGGACGTTCTGCGGCTCGATCACATCGATGCTGCTCTTTCAATGCTACATCCTTGCTGCTATCCGTCCCACCGAAAGCCTCCTTCTCGAAAAAACAAAAAGACTTATGCGTTCACGAACCAGCATCGAGATTGCCGCATGCGAATTGAGGTCAACTTCGAAAAGCGAAAATTTGTTCTCAAGAACCCATGCCTGACGCCGGAGGGTATCGAGAAGTGGTCTGGCAAAGGCCACAAGAAGACATTCCCCTGGACATGCAAGGAGACTGTGCCATTTCAATTCCGAGAGTGCCTCAAGGCTTGCTGCCCTTGCCCCAAGTACTTCTGCAATTGGAGCGATGGCGAAGACGATGAAGAGGAGTAAGTGGGAGACGGACGCATGCATCGATGCGATGTAGCTCGTGTGTGGATGCATGTGGCTTGTGTGGTTTGAAGCTGACGTTTGTTTTTGAATCGATGGCATCACTTGCGCATGGGGAATTGCGAACACTCTTCATAGCCTGTCGCTGGTGTCTTGAATTTGACGAGTTTGTCATGCATGCTGGCCCGAAGAAGTGTTTGCATTCCGCACATGTCGATTGCGCACGGGTGTGAGGAGATGTCATGAGTGTGACGAGGGCTGCAAAGCGTGACCGTGGCTTTCTCCATGTGCACTCAACTGACCATCCTCGTGTGCAGAGACCCCGAGCAGGTGACACAGGCCTCTGCGCTGACTTCTGGAACTTTGCCTCAAAGCTGTACACGTTCCAAGCTCCTGGTTGCGTGCTGCGATGTTATTTTGCTCTCTTTCAAGGAGTTCCATGGAGACAGCCTGACATCGAGCATTTGGAATTATTCGCGGGCGTGGAAGCATTGCGACGTGGATTCACGAGCAGGGGCTATGTTTCTTATGGAGTGGAGCTCAAGAAGCACAAAGCGCCCTGTGTCTGCATGCTGCACTCACCTGTCTATACCGGTAGCTGTGTGCCAGATACTGCACAATGTGAATGGTCGCCAAGGAATGTGCTTTCTATTACTGCTGCTGGCAAGGTGCAAAGAAGGAGCATTGGTGTGGGCAGCGCCACAATGTGGCAGTTGGGTGTTTGTCAACAGAGCCTCTTCGGGCCGCTCTTTGTTCTGCCCGCTCGGAAACGCCGACAGGCAGTATGTGCTGGATTCGAACAAGCAAGTAGGCTCGTTGCAACTTGTTGTCGACTGCAGACTTCTGATTCTCATGTGTGCAAGGCCGCTGCATACTGGTTGCCCGAGTGTGCCAAGCTTTGGGGCTCATAGGTGCATTGAGCAACCTCGAAGTAGTTGCATGAAAGAGCATCCGGCCTTCCAGGGAATTGTCCGTGAGGGTCACGTGTACCAGATGAACTGCTCGCTTGGGAGGTTTGGAGCTACATCTGAAAAACCATTGCAAGTTTACAGCAACGTGGACTGGTTGCAAGAGGTGGTACTGCATGAGGACGCATTCCCCAACCCCGAGTTCGAGCAAGGGAGCCCCTTGGTTGTTTACCATGTGCAAGATGACGAGGTCAAAGTGACAGGACTGCGGCGACAGCTAAAGGACTCGCAGGCTTATCCAGCTGGATTTGGTCGTGCATGTGCTTTTGTGTACGAAGACAACATCGAGAAATTCTTAGAAGAGCTTTACGCATCCCGAGCTAACGTGCGCATGAAGTGCCCATCGATCCGTCGTCTTTTGACTGGAGAGTTTGCTGACTGGGACAAACACGCGGACTTCGAAGCTGTGGTGGCCTTTGCAGAGGGTCGTGTGGCTGAAGATCCCTATGTGATTCTCCGTGCCACGTGCAAGTGTCCCAATTGTACAAAAGAAGATGAAGCTTGGAAGCATCGTCTCTGTGTTGCTTGATTTTGCTGCAGCGTACTGAGAACATTTGAGTGTGGGGCATGGCATTTGTGTACAGGTGCGCAGGGGACACCAAAATTCCTTATCAGAATATGTCCAGAACCCACTCACCTGCGCTTGGTGCGCTTCAAAACCCAGAAAATCATTGTCAGAACACGTGCAAACCCAACTGCCACGTGTTTCGTGCACTCGAACCCCAAAAATCCGTCCCGGCCAGTGTTTTCTGGGAGCATCACAAATCGTTTGACTTTCATAATAACTTTTTGTCATTATGGTCGAAAACATTGATAATTTGCTTCAAAATGCGATTTCACAAATCGTCTGACTATCGTAGGAAATCGTAATAACTTTTTCTTATTATGGTGTCTCCAAGGGTATCGCAGCAAACTTTTTTTTCAAGTGAGTTCTATGCGTTGACCGCATTCTACTGCTCTTTCTCATGTCTTTCCCATCCTTGTCTCGTGTTTTCATTGTGCACAAGCCTCACATCTTGCTGTCAGGACAATCGACCATGAGGAGGCAGTACGGAATTCTGCGTTTCGCCCTCAGTTTGGTCAGCTCCTGTGCAGCATTCGTGTGTTTGCCCGTGCAGATTGAGTTTGAGAGATCGAATTCCTGCTGTTGCTACTCGCTACCTTGCACACACATGGCCATTGCTGCACCCATTGATGCAAAAGGTGCAGGCAAAGCCAAACTGTTTGGATTCTTGCGCACCCTGATAGAAACTTCATCGCAACAAGACACACAGAGGGTCTCTCCAGCTCCGGCAGCCTCTCCCTCTCCAGCTCCGGCAGCTCCGGCAGCTCCAGCTCCTGCAGCCGTCAAGCGTAGCTGTGATAAGGCGTGGAAGTCTGGGAAGGGAACTGGGAAGAAAGTGAAAGGAACGGGCGCCAGTGCTAAGGATGATTACGTAATGATCGACGTGACTAGCATGGACAGTACAAGTAAGTCTGCGCCAAAGATCATCGATGTACCAAACTCTGGCAGCTCTGCCACTCTGCCGGACTCTGGCAGCCTGATGTCAGATTCTCCTGTGGCAGCATCGCCATCTCCAGAAGAATCTCTGCAAGCATCTCAACAACTTCTGGAGCCATCACTGCAGAAGGTGCCCACAGTGTCAGGTCAAGCCACGCCGAAAGGCTCAGACGATGCTGCAAGTGATCGTGGTGCTCTTGAGCGAGAGGTGCCCATGCTTGTGTTTGCAGCTCGATCTCCTGCAGCTCGCTCAGATGGTCTTCCAGTGCCTGCAGCGGAACCTGCAGCTCTGCAGCCTCCAGTGCCACTGCCGATGCCAGCGCCTCCGGCAGCGGAACCTGCAGTGGCTGAGGCAGCGAAACCTCCAGTGGCTCCAGCGGAACCTCCACTGAATCCAGCGGAGCCTCCAGTGGATCCAGTGGAGCCTCGAGGTGCTCCTCGAGTTGAGCCCGAGGCAAGACGTCCTCCTGAAGATGACCAAAGTTTTCGCACGCCGACCAAGCCGGAATCTTTGAGGCGATCTACTTCCCATGATTCAATTCCGGATGCACAGCCAGACCCACCTGCTTTTTTCTTCAATGGAGGCAATGGTGGACTTGACTACACACCCACACCTTTGTCGCCAAAGCCCGATCTTGAAGGAATTGCAAGTATGCTCACTCTGCAATGTGGAGTTCGAGACCAGGAGAAGCTCAAGCAATTTCTGGCAGCGGTCATGCCAAGTCCAGGTGCTTCCCCACATGCTGGACTGAATTTGTTTGCTGCCAGCCAGGATTTGCGGCCTGCCTTTGTGCCGTTCCCTAAGCTGCCAGCCCCGCCGCCACTCCCATCTGGTCTTCAGAATCAACGTGTTGCTGTGGAGAGTCAAGCTGCTGGCGGGGAGAGTCAAGCTGCTGATGGGACTGGCACGTCTGGGGCAATGGCTGGTCGCGGCATGTCGAACGACGTGTTAGGGAAGCTGCATGCGAAAGGACCTGGAGAAGTCACTGACTCCAATGCTGGTTCACGTGCTCAATTGGCAATGGCTCAGTCGGAGATGGAAATGGCTGTCAAGAAAAAGAAATGGAATTACAGAACCATGCCAACTGCACATGCCAGGATGGTGCGGCAGATAAAAAGCACTTACAGACCTGTTGATCGCTCTTGTGTATCCCGCTTCTCAGACGATGGTGGCTCACTCTTTGTTGATTGGCTCGAGGCCAAAGAGGAGTGGGGCGTGGTCATGCTTATCACTGAGAGGCGGAAGAGGCTGAGTTCCAGCATGAAGAAGCAACGCGAAGGTATTTCTTATGACAAGTTATTGAAGGAATGGGGACTTGAGAAGCGCAGCAAGGTCGACAAGATTGTGTTCCGCTGCATCGAGAAAGGATATTATGGCCCAAACCCCAACCTGCCAGATGACGCATCCGAAACATTGTTCTTCTTGCTGGAAGAGTCCTATGATGAGATTGAGGAGCGGTCTGAGTCAACTACCTTGAGGATTGAAACACCCATTGAAAAGCCGGCCGCGCGGGCCATGCTGGGCAAAGGAGGCGTCTTCGAGCAGGGCAAGGTTCCATTTGGACCCAAGCACATAATTCTTGGAGGACAGGCAAACACCCACATTGCGCCAACCATGAAGGAGCTCATCAATGGGTCGCGCTTCCAAGATTCCGCACGAGGGAATCAACAATCTGGTGGTAACACTCCTCAGGGCCATGTCAATGCTGCTGATGGCAAGCCAGTAGTACCCCGCAAGACTCGTAGTACAACAGTTGAACCCACTGAGCCCATAGAGATTGCAAGGGCGAAGGCCAAGAGCACAAACAACAAGATCATGAAGATGCAAGGCATCGAGACAACACTCAAATCTTTGGGTGTGAAGGAGGTGGTGTTTGCAGAATTGGTCGCGACAATTTCTGCCTTGCAGACGGCGCACGGTAACTTGCAAGCTGTTGTGAATCAAAAGAAGAAACTCGCTGAAGACTACACAGATGCCACAAAGGCAGTTGACGACCTTGAGGATGAGCGTTTGAAGCACATCGCCACATGCCAGGGTGTGATTAATGGCTTCCAGCCAAAGGCCAAGAAGCCAAAGGCCAAGGCAAAGGCTTCTTGCGACCGGGCTTGATCTCGATCTCAATTTTTGCATTTGCACGAGCTTTGTCTGAGTTCCGAGAGTTGCATTGAGAATTGTGTGTGCATTTGGTATCTGGGTGCGTACCCACTTTCTCATGATTCGACTCATGAATGTAAGCAGGATCATGTCTGGGATGGGTGCTCGGGCAAAAAGTGTGTTTCCATTTGTCTCGCATGCATGCAGTGCACTGCCATGCGATCGATAGCTAAGGAAGAGCGCGACGATTTATGAGACGAGAGAGAGTTGACTCGCATGGTGCGCTGCACTCTTCGTGCTCAGGTGCTCTGCAGTGTTGCGATATCTAAGGAAGACCTATGCAACGTTTGGGAAAAGCAAGGGTTGACTTCTCTGATTCGCTGTCCCAGCTCTGCTTCAACAAAGTGCAGCGTGGGGACGTCTGCATGTGTGCAGCTCGCCATCTTAAACTATAGATCATCTGATGTGCAGGAGTGGCAGGTTGCTGACGTTCAGGAAGTCGCTGCGACTGTTCATGGCCTCGGCTTGAGAGTAGATGGCATCTCACGGCTTAGACGTCTTGGTTGTCACGGATTGTGGCCATCCAACAGTGAGCGTGATTTGCACTCCCTTGCTCAACGGCAATTTCCAATTCATTTGTATGAGTTCTCAGTCAGAGTGTACAGTGACCTCCGAAGCAATCTGGGGGCAAAGGCTTTTAGCACCGAAAGTGTAGCCTTGCCTGCCATCCTTCCCTGGCATTTGCTGAGGGCATATTCAGAAGGGGGTGTCATGAATCAACACATTTTTACCAACCATGAACATCTTCTCGGACCGTACTGGCTGGATTACGTCGCCCAACCGTGGAGTGCGACTCATCCAGTGCGAGAGCGAGATGCTTCAGTTCCTTTGTCTGCGTGTGTGCCCCTGCACGTGCACGTGGACGATGTACGTGTCCATCGCGGAAGCGGAGGACATGTGAACATGACGGTGTTCAGTTGGTCATGTGCTGTGGCGCGCGGAGCCTTTAAGGACACTAAGACGCCCATCACATGGCTTGAGACACACAAATTTATAGAGGGAGAAACCAACGCGCAAATTGTAAAATTCTTGTGTTGGGTGTTCACAGTTTTGATGACAGGCAAACTCCCGAGTACAGGTTTTAAGGGAGAAGAATTTCGATATTGTGATGCGAACGCGGGCATGGATTTTTCTCCACCTTACCGGTACTACTTTTCTGGCCTCAAGGCAGATGAGAAAGCTGCCAAAGAACAGCATTGTGCAAATAGATGCTCACAGGCAAACTTCATTTGTATGTTAGATGTTTGTTGCAAACATGTTGAAGGATTGTGTTACAAAGACATGTCTTTGTCGGCGCCGTGGCGCAGCACAGCCCTAACACATGAGCAATGCATGATGTTTTGCAGAGAGCCATCGCCCTGGGGTGAGATGCCTGGGTTCAACATGTGGCGCCAGCTCCGAGACGGTTTACATGTTTTTTTTCACCGCGGTTTGGCGAGTGATGTCTCCGCGTCGACAGTGCTGGAGATGTGCAAGCAAGGATATTTTGGCACTGGTGTTTCTCTAGATGCACAAGTCGCCAATGCATTTGATGCTTTCAGAGCGTTTGCAAGCGAGCGAAAGTTACCAATTCCCAAGGCATGGCACTTGAGGAAACTTCACTTTAAAGATGGCAGCTGCCCTGTATTCGGGGAGAGCTACAAATGTCATGATGTGAAACAATTCATGCGCTTTGCAGCACATGCTGTGTCTACCTTGGATTGTCACCCTCGAAGTGAACATGAAGAGGTGCGGCATGTGTGTTTGCAGTCCCTGTGTTGCTTTGTGCACACGAGCAGCAGGGCAGGGCCTTTGTATACACCAGCAGGGCTTGCGTCTCAGCAGCGAGTCGGCAGAGATGCTCTTCTCGCTCTGCAGTGGTTGCATTACAGCGGACATTTGTTTGTAGGAGTGCGCTGGAAATGCAGGCCGAAATGTCACAGCTTCGACCACATAGTGTCTGAGGCAGAACGCGGATGCCACCAGAATAGCTTCTACCATGAAAACTGGGGTGAAGAGGATTTGATGGGGCGGGTCAGAGCCATCTGCCAGTCCTGTCACGCCTCTACGAAGGTCAAGCGTGGCCTTGAGAGATCTCTCCTCACCCTTCGCGTCAATGGTGTCAATGGTGTTAAAGGCCCTTGAGAGATCTCTACAGTATAATATTATACACACTGCATTGCATGATGTCTATGTATTTTGCACGCATGCTATTTCCTCATCCAGGCCAACACCTTGTTCGGGGTGGTTGTGTTTTTGAATTCATTGCTTTTGTGAGTCGGACAGCGCGCCACTGCTAGCTTCAAACAGTTGAACAGGGAGCCACTGCATGCAGTCTGCAACAGCACACGAGACAAACTCACTGTGACTCATCTCTGCCATGGCACTGCGAAGGTGCAGGGGCAAGTGCAAGGACAGCAACGTTGCGGTTAAAACTGAGGGCAAGGGCAAGGGCGAGTGCAGTGGGGTGATCGTTGCCGTTGAGGGCAAAGACAAGGGCAAGCGCAGTGGCAAGCGCTCAGCAACCTAGCTCACATATAAGCTGTTGTCCAACTTGGGTGGTTTATTATAAATAAGTTATATGGTGTGCGCGTCCGCACGGGCGCGCGTGCTCGCGCGCCCGCGCGGGTGCGCGCGGCTGCGCGCCCGCGCGGGCGCGCACTCCTGCGCACCCGCGCGGTCGCGCAACCGTGTGCGCCCGCGCGGTCGCGCACTCATGCGCACCCGCGCGGTCGCGCGATTGTTTGCCTTATAAAGCTTGCAGGGCTTGCACGCTGGGCTGGCTGGCTGGGCATGCCCAGCCAGCCAGCCCAGCTATATTTAGCCAGCCCAGCCAGCCCAGCCAACCCACCCCGCCAACCCAGCCAACCACACATGGTGACTGCCCAAGCTTGGCAAACACATATATGTGCGCCACGATCGCACACCGGAATCGAAGCAACGGCACAGATGTGATCAAGATCTTCGATCGCTTCTGCGTTCTTTGAAGCAACTGTTTGGTGTGGAGGGCAAGGATGTGGACTTGCACTTGTTGATCGATAGCCTCCACCTCCTCCGCGAGGAGCACAGGGTGTGGTCCCATTTTGCTCGCAACGTGCACCGACGGGTGCCGATCAGAGTTCACTCGAGCTCGAGCTCCATGCGCATTGTGCTGCGACGCTTCGCGGATCCACTTTCATGAGGATGTCCATCACATGCGCTTGAGACACACAAATTTGACCTTTGAGCTTGCCAATGCTGCGGAGATCTGGGGAAATCTGGGGCTGGGGCTGCAGCGCTGCATGTGACGTTTGAGCTGCACTGCAATGGTGTTTCAACGCTCGATCGAAAGCTGTGTCGATGTCAAATTTTCCAGCTGAAAATTATGAAGGACGCTGCGCAGCTGCTCACTGCAGATCGAGAGACTTGAGACAAGGCCGACTTCAGCAAGGAGACGACACACACACACACACAAACACAACATTTCTGACTGCCATGACGCAACGGCTGCCAATGCCCCACTCTGCGTGAGGTTCCGAGTAACGAGCGTGGTTGCGGATCGAGCTATGGCTTCCAGGCCAAGCGTGAGGTTACGAGTAACGAGCGTGGTGGCGGAGCTATGGCTTTCAGGCAAGGTGTGGGTTTACAAGTAGCGAGCGTGGTGGCGGAGCTATGGCTTCCAGGAAACGGGTTTGCTGATGGCAGTGTGCTCCGTGAGGAGCGCTGCATGGGAGAAGCCCCGGGAGATACCCGGGAGGAAACCCCGGAAGGGACCCCGGTGAGGAGCCCCGGTGGGCCCTGGGAAAAACCTTGGGAAAAAATGTGCATGGGAAAAACCTTAAGAAAAACCTTGGGAAAAAACAATGCATGGGAAAACCCCAAAGAAAAACATTGGGAAAAACAGCGCATGGGAAAAACAATGGGAAAACCGTGCATGGGGAAAATCCCTGAGAAAAACAATGCATGGGATAAACCTTGGGAAAAACAATGCATGGGAAAACCATGGGAAAACCATGGCAGGGGAAAAATCCCTGGGAAACAAATGCATGGGATAAACCCTGGGAAAAACAATGCATGGGAAAAACCCCAAGGAAAAACATTAGGAAAACAGTGCATGGGAAAAACCATGGGAAAACCATGGCAAGGGAAAAATCCCTGGGAAACAAATGCATGGGATAAACCCTGGGAAAAACAATGCATGGGAAAAACATTAGGAAAACAGTGCATGGGAAAAACCATGGGAAAACCCATGGGAAAACAGTGCATGGGAAAAATCCTTGGGAAAAACTAGACATTGGGAAACAAAACATTGGAAAAACCCATTGGAAAAAACATGCATGGGGAAAACCATAGGAAAAACTAATGGGAAGAAAAAAGGAAAAACATTGCATGGGAATAACTCCTTGAGAGCCTTGAGAACCCTGCATGGGAGGAGCCCTGCGTGGGAGCAGCCCTGCATGGGAACAACCCTAGCTGCAATATATACCCATGAGGAAATGACAGGAAAAGCCTTACATGGGATGAGCCCAGGGGAGACCCTGGGAGGAGCTCCTCCTGGGAGAAATCCTGGGAGGGTGCACCGGGAGGAGCCCCGAGAGGAGCTTTCAAAGCGAACTTCGCAACCCAACAAAACCTTTCATTTCAAAACTCAACCAAAAAAATCACAAGTACGCAAATCCAAGCAAAAACAAAATGTACAACAACATTTCCATGTTTGTGTTTATCTTTTTGACATCTTCTGCACCCCCTGACATCTTCTTAAGTTCTACATCCGAGAAGAAGATCCCAAAATGAAAGAAGATGTCACTTGGACATCTTTAGACCCTCCAGGTACAGTGCAGCTCACGATTTCCGAAAGGAGCACGGCCAGTATCACCTCGGAGACA
>Ga0099797_101392_pt1 | contig 12875 bp, 6 predicted proteins | sample Uncmet_Sort48C_1_FD_89871 | JGI IMG/M metagenome (GOLD analysis project Ga0099797, IMG submission 89871) | Marine eukaryotic communities from CALCOFI LINE 67, Pacific Ocean - C012_Sort48C_1 | ecosystem: Environmental > Aquatic > Marine > Oceanic | place: Pacific Ocean: Monterey Bay | collected... | reverse complement strand
ATTTCTAAAGCCGGTACTACGACAATTTTGATGGTTGATTGATAAAGATGGTCTGATAATTCTATCGTGATTCGACAGTTACACACTGGTACGAAGAGGGTATTAAACTTCCTGTGGGTATTGTAGTTTTTTCTATCGTGTGTGTATTGGAACAGACTTTTATTCTATCATTTCTATTGGCATCATATCCCAACTGAAACAGTTAAAAGTTCATCGATCGATCATTTTAAAAGTCTAACTCTTTCTAGTACCAAGAAGTTGTGTTTCTCTTATCTAAAAGCATCACTCAGATGACAGGGTGCCAATCAGATCGGATATACCCAGCATCCGTTCGCGATTGACACTGTCATTGCTTGATGAAAAGTTTATCTATTCTATGAACAGGCTCTATGTAGTTCCAAGTCGTAGTAAGTATTAGTTCTATGTCAATTCTATTTCTCTATGCATTATGGTAGGATTCTCTATGGTAAGATTGATTCGAAATTGCAAAAACGCAGCTAAACACAATAAATCTAATCTAGTAAGCGCATATAGTATAAACAGTGAATTTGCGAATAGTATACGCAAACCATTTGTAGTTGATACATTTTGTTGATACAATAGTTTCTTGGGTGGAAGATCAAGCGTAAAATTAATGAGTTTTTCCAGAAAGTTAACCATGAAAAAAAAAATCAAAAACAAGAACGAAGTCTATTGAATTTCCACATAATTTGACAGTATAGTTTTCTATTCCTGAAAGTGCATCTTGGAAGAATTACTATCGAGCTGCTCTGATAGATTCTGCAGTTGTTGTACGGCAGAAAAAAGGATGGCGAAGTTGGCTTCAAGCAGCGACGATGAGCAGTGAGTGGTCGGAGATTCGGAGTGAGTGAGTGAAGTTGTGAGTTAATACCAATCCTTGCGACGGCGTTGTCCAGATCCCTCTATTCATTCCCTCCAGAACATCATCATTGAACCCTTTGACACACAAAAAAAAAAGTTTCTCAACGTCATTAGCGTTGAGTTTTTTGATTTTCCAGCGAATTTCTATTTTTGGAATTTTTTCTTTCATTACAAGGCACAGTGGGTGCCCAGTTTTTTACGAAGTTTCTGAAGTAGTAGTCTCTCTTTCTGTTTATCATAGCAACTGATCAAAAAACAAATCCAAAAAGATGTTCGGATTAAGGCCTATCACGTTAGGAGGGCCCAACAATGCTTCTCAACAGCCGCCACCACAATTCCGGAATCCAAATCAAGCCAACTCCGTAGTACAAATGTTGAACTTCAAACCAGCACCAATGCTAGTCCCATCAATGACTTATAGTGGGGATTTGCAACGTTTCCTAAGCAATGTACCGATGTTTAAACATCTAAATCAAACCGACATCAACGCTATTGCAGGTGCTATGGAAATTCAAAATTTCCAAGTTGGACAAACAATTTTCCGACAAGGTTCAAAAGGAGATGCATTTTACGTTGTAACGCAAGGAGAAGCCGGTGTTATGATATCGAATTCTCATTTTCTCAAACCAGGAACCGAATGCAAACTCACAAAAGATGTGAAAATTGCAGGAAGAGTCTACCCACGTGGTACCGATTGTTGTGTTGATAAGTACGATGCTAATCGTGGTTATCCATTTACGGTGAGAGTTATAGCGACGGGGGATAGGGGTAGATGTGTACCGGAGGAGTTGGAGAACGCTAGTGGAGGTGCGGAGGAGGTGAAAATTGCATCGTTGAAACCGGGTGATTATTTTGGTGATCAGGCGTTGATAAAGAATACATATAGAAATGCATCATTGGTATATTGGTTTTTGTTTGTAAATTGTTTTGGTTGATATTGATAAGTGGCTTGAGAACTTTGTGCAAGTTCTGTTCATTATAAGGAAACGGATCCTCGATTATATCGTTTGTCAAGTTTAATAGCAGTAGTTCTATATTCATAGGAGTTCTATATATTCAGATCATAACTCAGCCATAGCAACCATTGCAATTTCATCAATCACTGAAAAAAATTTCTCAATACATTACAAAAAAAACCCACCAAACAACAGGTTGCAACCACTCAACTACAAGTTTCTGTTCTGACACTCCCCAAATTCCAACAACTCGACCTTCCAAACAAATTGCATTTCGCCAAAAGAAAAGCAGTTATGGGAGCTTTTGATGAAGAAATCGCAAGAGCAACAAATATGGATAGAGAAACAACAAAAACAGAATCCCAAGCAGCAATGATTAAGGAAGCAATTATGAAAAATAAGTATTTACATGATTTACTACCAAGTCTATCGGAAAATGATATCAATGCTATGGTCCGTATTGCTTATAAAAGACAAATCAACAAAGGCGATATATTAATTCACGAAGGCGACCTATTTGCTGAAGAATTTTTCGTTGTTGAACAAGGTCAATTTCAATTTCACATTGCTGGACATACCGGTTCCGATGATCACAAGCAACATCAATTCGGTTTCATGGGTGAATGCAAAGCAGGCAACTCCTTCGGAGAACTTGCATTACTCTATCACGCTCCAAGAGCCGCCACAGTAACTGCGGCAGAATCGGGATTGGTTTGGGTAATCGACCGTGTTGCATTCACAAACATTATGCATCAAGCACACCGAGCAAAGATGTTGGAATATGTCCAGGTTTTGAACAATATCGAATTGTTCAACCCATTGTTAGTGGACGAAAAACAAGCTATTGCTGAGAATTTGTATGAGAAACATTTCATCAAAGGAGAGAAATTGATGACGGAGGGTGAACAGGGGACAATGTTTTACATACTCCTATCCGGGGATGTTGCTATTACAAAGAATAACAAAACAGTAAGAACACTACAAGGGAAGAAGGGATTATTTTTTGGTGAACGAGCAATATTGAAACATGAACCGAGGATTAACGGTGCGGTAGCCGCATCGGAGGATGTACAAGTTGCATGTTTAAGCAAACATACATTTGAATTGATATTAGGTCCGTTGGAGGAAATATTGTTGGAGGGGGATAAAAGGAATGTTAGTAAATTACCACAAGCAGGGGGTAGTACGTTCAAACCAGATAGTTCGTTGATAAATGTCCAAATGTCCGACTTGAAAAGAATTGGATTACTAGGTTGTGGTGGATTTGGTGCAGTTTCATTAGAACAACATAAACAAACCGGGGTATGTTATGCAATGAAACAATTATCCAAAGGATATATTTTGAAGTGCCGTATGCAAAAGTCCGTAATGGCAGAGAAGAAAATTTTAGCGTTGTGTAATAGTGATTTCATCGTGAAATTATTTGCAACATTTAAATCAAGGGACTCATTGTATTTCCTCCTCGAACCATGCATGGGTGGAGAATTATATGCAACATTCCATAAAATGCGATTCCATGGACATAGTGCAAAAGCGCGATATTATGTTGCTAGTGTTGTATATGCGTTCGAACATCTACACGAGCGACATATTATTTACCGCGACTTAAAACCAGAGAATGTTCTCATTGCAAACGACGGAAAATGCAAAGTAACGGATATGGGTTTAGCAAAGCAAACAGTAACGAAAACCAGGACTACATGCGGAACGCCGGATTATTTTGCACCAGAAGTTATTGATAGTAGAAATGGTTATGGTGCGTCAGTGGATTGGTGGACTATGGGAGTATTCATCCACGAACTCATGTCTGGTCATGCACCATTTGAAGCATCATCACAGCCGCAGATCTATCAAAAAGTTATGAGAGGAGTTGCGTATGTGAATTTTCCATATAATAGAAGTGATCCGGCAGCGGTGGAATTGGTGAAAGCAATGTTGGTACATGAACCAAATGAACGATTACCATTGTTACCGGGTGGTACATTGAATATTAAGAATCATAGATGGTATAGAGGATTTGATTGGGAAGGATTGTGGGAAGGAAGATTGGAAGTGCCCTATAAACCTCAAGTGAAGAGTATGACAGATATTTCAAATTTTAAAGTTAAGGAGAGTGATATTCCACCACAATTACCATATAAAGATCCTGGTGATGGATGGGATAAAGATTTTTAAGATTATAGTGGTGGGTTGGTTTGGATGGAATAGGAATAGGAATATAGGGATTTAGTAGATTTTAGGAGGTGGTGGTTAACTTTGGGTAGGAGAATATTAGTGTTTGGAGTATGTGGTGTTGTATTCTGGTATGATCGTATAATCATTGGCTATATGTTTGGCATGATTATATTCATGAATGTGTTGGGTGGGGTCAATGGTCATGTTAGGTCAATTTCCATTGGGGAGGTTTGTTGAAGAAACATTGCATTTTTCATTTAGACTATCGAGTCCCCAGACTGACTCTCGCGCCGTGTGACATTTTGTCGCATCATTGGAAGTCAGATTGGGAACTAAAATTCTTGTTAATACAAGTTGAAAATTTTTTCTCAACTTTTGTTTCAGATCTGATCTCATCTCTCTTTCGTCGGCATGATCAGTGTTGTTAGGGTAGGGGTAGAAAGTTATACGAAGTAATACAAAGTCGGTTGAAAGCACAATTATTGACACGATCAATTTTTTTCCTGAATGCAATTATGGATTTTTTATGTTGTTTGTACAGTAGTATTAGAATATCGTATTTCACGAAACGAAACGGAATCATCACAGAAACATCTATCATTTGAAATCAAATTCCCGTGCGTCAAACTATATGTCAGTTTTCCCCGGCGTCGCAATACAGGGCAGAAAATTTTCCAGCGAGGAACGATATTTGACGAATCCGTATGGGTTGTTGCAGTTGTCATCATGTCGTCATCACGTCGAGTTATATAGTTGCAGCTGAAAAAAGTCTAATGTCATTCAATTGAATTATTGACGATCGTCCTCCATGCATCAGTCTCGACACGTTCTATTTACATCATACAAAAATCCTCTTCGTATCGTAATCACACATAATTTGCAACCAAAAAAAAAGCAAAGCATCATACTTCTTTATTTTCAAAGACTTCGTTCCCCTGCGTTATAAATTTTTCATCGATTTTTCTTCTTCTCAATTGTGTATTGTCAATGAATTTGTTTATTTCATCTTCTTGTCAACAATTTTGTGTAATTGACAATCAATCGTCTATCATGTCCAAATGATCATCAATGTCCCATTACACATTGAGTAACAATTCCAATTACACATTGAAACGATGGCAGTTTACGATCATTATATACTAGATAGTTTTAAAAAATTTATGTTTCTTCCCAACACTACGGTAAAAAATTATGAATTACTAGCATTATAGCCATTGATAGTTTTCATTGTTGTTATAATCGTTCTATATAGCAAATCTATTATATACGGCTATTTTGTAGTTCATTTACGATTAAATATTGTACATCTCCATTAGATTTATCTCCTTACAACATATTACAACAAACAATATTACAACAACACAACAGCGAGAAGAACATAGTTCACATTATACAATCGATTCAGCGAAATTAACCCGGAAATAAGTTTTCAGTTGAATACAGCTGACACATTGAAGAAAGTCTAACCCAAATTTCAAAACACTAATAGTAACGACGCTAGCACGAAAAAAATCTCACACAACAACGACCACATCATGTCAGAAGTTTTAGGTGCATGTTGTGGCAGTAGTACTCCTGCTAATTCACGAAATTTGAGAACTGTTGTCCAAACAGGCAAAGAGGTTGATGATGTCTCTTCTGATGAGGAACGAATTACACCTACTAAAAAGAAAAATAGAACATATAGTGCTACTAGTTCTCATGTTGGAGGAAGTATCTTAAGAAATGTTTCTATTGGTGATACTGTACATGTTTCGGGCAACAAATCAAGTCAATCAGATGCATCATCTCGAAAAACTTCATCAAATCCACTTAAATCCGTTACTCTAGGTGGTATGGAATCAAGAGGAATAAAAGCTATATCATTAAGACCAAGCGAAGTTGATGGTGTTAACATTACAGCGACGGCACCAGGTGGTATGCAGGGAATGGCAGGGCCAGGTTCATTAAGTCAAAGATTACAAGATAAATTAATGCGAAATGCTAGTGGAAGCAGTGCCAGTCAATCTGAATTATTAACTAGAGGGGGTTCTGAATTTGATGATATGACAAGGAGTGCAAAGGTATTAGTTTTTGGTTTTTTATGGGATTGTTGTTTGTGTGTTGTTAAAAAACTTTTAGTGGAATTCGGGGATTTGGTGGGTTGGTTTTATTGTTATGATCATTGAAAATAGTCAAAATTTATCATTGTTGGAAATTTCCGGTGTTGATGATCAATGGCAGTTTTAGTATTGATTGTCGTGTTTGCGTGAGCTAAGTTTTTTTTTTGCATTGATTGTAGTTGATTGAAGTCAAGTTAGAAGCAAATGAAATCAACCAACCAAATCAAAAAAAAAAAATCAACAGGCAAAAATGCAAGCTGGAGCTCAATCTGAACAAACTCATCTATTACATGGCGAAGCAGCAGTAAACGCAGCACAAGCTGCGGCCCATTCTGCAGCATTTGATGAATATTATAATTTTTATTTGAATTCTGCTCTCGCAGGAGCCTCTCAAGCAGCTGCAGCTTATGCCGCCGCCGCTATCCGATCCAATCCACCAGTTGCTCCTGTAGGTGCAGCAGGTAGTATGCCATTAGGTGCATACAATCAACATTTAGCCGGAATGCAATCTGCACCCGCAGGAAAATTACCAGCAAAATCAGTAACACTGGGTATGTATCGAAATGAATATGAAGAATATGAACATGAAAGCCCTGCTTTATCGGCAGCAAATTCGGGTTCAGCGGACAGAGCATTTGCTAATTTCGGTACTGTTTCAATGCCTCCTCCTGGATTAGGAGGTTTTCGGGACCATGGTGATGATGAGGACGATGATGACGATGCGACAACACCAGCAAGTATGCAGAAGCAACAGCAGAAAAAAACTCCTGGTATGGGTAGTCATAATAAGAATAGAGTATCATTACTTGCTGAATTTAATCCACTGTCAGCAAGTATGCCGTTGAGCAAGTTGCAAAGGGATGAATTGTTAACTAGACAAAGTTTAGTTAGTGTCGCTAGTAATATTCCTGGAGTTGCTGGTGAAAATGCGGCAATGGCGGCTGCAAATGCGGGAAATTCAAGTCCAAATAGTGGACGGAGTAGTGCGGTTGTGAATGGAGACACGCCAAGAAAAAGTAGATCAAGTCAAAGATCAACTAAAGAAGACACAGAAAATACGGAAAGTCCAATGAGTTTACCAGGTATTTTTAGTAGTTTTTAGGTTTGGTTTCTGTTTTTGTGTAGTGATTAACTACAGGATTTGGCACGTTTTACATTTCGTTCCTATAGTCCCTTGCCGTGATCATGCTACGTACACGTTATGACTATTATTGTGTGCGCATTGATTTTCGCCCATTGATCAATTTTCCCCCCCAATTTTAACAACAACAAAACCAAAAACAAACAGGTGTAAACGCACCCGGACAAAGTGATATGAATACTGAATTAGCTCGATTAGCTGAACAACAAGCAGCAAACGCTGCATTATTAGCTGCCGCTACCGGCAACAATAACCAAGGCATAAACAATCCAACATCACCACCAGCAACAACAAATTTTTTTGGTGCTAACAATTTACCAGTCGCAGTGAACGTTCCACAATTACAAGACAGAAAAGAAGAAGATTTCTCTTCTCCTCTTAGCAGTCCCTTACAAGGATTTGACTTAATTAATAGTCCAACACCAGGAGTAAATTTGGCATTACTCCAACAAGCAGCTGGACATTCTGCATTAGGTCTAGGATCATCACTGGGCTCTACAACTGGTGGAACAGCCTTAGGTGGAACATTAAATACTAGTATCCTATCACCAAATCTTCTCGCTGCTGCCGCAGCAAATCCTCAACTAGCATTACAATTACAACAGCAACAACAGTTACAAGAATTGGCTGCACTTGAACAGCAGAGACAAACACAAGTAGCAGTACAACAACAGGTGCAGCAACAAGCTGCACAACAAGCAGCAGTTGCAGCCGCACAACAAGCTGCAGTACAACAATTTGAACAGCAACAAGCGGCGCAACAACATGCTGTAGCAGCCCAACAACAACACCAAGCGCATTTATTAGCAGCACAACAAGCAGCTCAATTGCATTTGATACAACAACAGCAGGGGGGACAATTGAATGCAGGGCAAGCAGAAGCATTAAAAAGAGCAGAACAAGCTCGAGTATTGTCAATGAATGCAGCAGCGGCACATAGTACAGCACATCAAGTAGCAATGAATGCAGCATTACAAGGTGCGCAAATGCAAGATGAACAAGCGAGAATTCAAGCTATGTATGCTGGTGGTCTTGATCCTAATGCTATGGGTATGGGTGGTGGAGCTGGTAATATAACACCAACAGGCGGTGGAAAAGGTGGAAAAGGTAAAGGTGGTAAAGGAAAAGGTGGAAAAGGTAATTCACCACGTCCATATACACCATTTGGTATGGTACCAAAACATGGGAGTGATATGAATCAATTCGCAGATGGACACCAACAATTTGGCGGGCAATTCGGAATGCAACAACAAGGACAATGGAACAATGGTCTCCAATCACCATCTGCATATTCACAACAATCTACACCACGAAAACATAAATCCCGAGTTGCACAACATGAAGAAATCTGTGAACGTGGATTAACAGAAGCAATGCTAACTCCTTCAGATGTTGAATATAGAGAACATTTATTGCAATTGATGATAAGAAATGGATTGGAACAAAGAACAATAGATTGGTTTATGATGCCAATGTACAGAGTGCATTGGCCAAAAATGATTAATAAGATTAAAGAATTAGATAGAAGAGCAGATGGAACAGGGAGAGTTGCGAGTGTGAAAAATCCAAGTGCTTGGATGACTAAATATTTCAATACATTGAGAATACCTGATAATGATTAAGTATTAATACCAGTGGACTATGGCTATGGAGGTGGACTTAATGGCTATGGGGATGTATGGTTGGGGTTGGCGAAGCTGGTGAATCCATGGTTGGATGGGTATTATGATCCATGAGTAATATGTGGGGATTGAATTTGGTGTGATCTTTGATGTAATAAACGTTGATAAATCTGGTATGATTAATTATGATTAAATTTGATTACTACCCCTGTGAAATGTTTACTATAGCCTTGTTTTACTATTGGAAGTCAATTTTCGAAAAAATATCCACGGAAGCAATAATATAAGAATTTAACTATCAACCCGAATATAAGAGTGCCACTAAAAAAAAAATTTGGATTTGATTGTTCATAGACAATCCTACTAATAACGGGGAATGAAAAAAATTCTCCTGCGGTTCATGAATGAGGATCATGTACGAAAAAGCAGAGACTAAGGAGTGATTGGTGATATAACTCATCGGTTGAAATTATCAATCTACTATACTAACAATTTAAACAAGGCGAGCCGCAAACTGAATTTAGAACTGAAATTAGCAGTGTAATGACAACGGCGAGATTTTTCAAAGTGAACGATTAGGCGAGCATTAGCAAAAATCAACGATTTTTTTGCTAGACGCGAATAACGCAGCGAGGAATTTTGTGCATGATCAATAACAAGAAGGCGAAATACAAGAAGCGAAAGCAGCGATCAGCTACAAAAACTATGTTTGTTAAATTTGAAACATCGGCGAGTCTTTGTTTTGTTAGTTTCTTATAGAAATAATAATCGCATGTGGTTATATCAGTACGATATGTCGTCATCATAGCAGCCGGCGTGTCTAAAACGTAATTATTGCGTCATTTTAGTACGCGTTGGTGGTTCAGAGCGATATATCGTTATTTTAAAACATGTTGATTATTAGTTTACTAGTAGAAAATGAATCATGTCTCTTCTTGGATTCGCTGCATATACGGTCATGAACTATCGAAACTTTTATAAAACCCAATGTAATAACCAGTTGTTTTCCCCACATTCTACCCATGAAATTACTAGCACATTGTTGCGAATTCAATTATAAAAACAGTGATAATCAAAACTCAGTATATAATAACATGGCTATACCCAAAAAAACTGGCAAACTGGCAACTATGATCGACTTTATTATAGAAAAATTATGACGTAATAGCAAAATCAACGAGCCATATAGATTTAAGAAAAAACTCAACAACGAGAATTTCGATGATTCCAAATTTGGTTGATTGAATCAACCCGAGAGCCCAAAACCTTTCAAATCTGAAGATGAGTGTATTAACACCGCGGCGGCAAAAAGAACACTCTCTAATATTAGCTCTACCTACTGGTGATGAAGGAACGAAGAAGAAAATTACGACTCACTGACAGTCAGCATTTTTTAACCACCGGAAACAATTTTAAAAGACCCTTGTGAGTGTTTCAACCAAAAATGACTATTAAAAGAGAAAAATCTAAAAAAGGGTGAGTGACTCATTCACTCACTACTATCGGCCGAAAATTTCCGAGCCGTTCAACAATAGCATAAAAAAATTTTCACACCGCATTGCTCGCACTAGGGAACAACTCTGTTGAGCCTATAGTGTTACTATACAGCGACGTTGTCATATGAACTATTACATGGAGAGCATGAACGATGCATAGATATTGAGATTGCATCTGCTGCAATAATTTTTTGTCACATGATCATGATCGTCGCTGATAGTCTAATATCCATAAAAAAGTCATGTTGCTATAAGTCAAGATTGTTTTTTTGATTGTTTTGCTATAGCTTTTAAGCTTATTAAGAGATTCATTCGAGTCCCCTGTTTGCCAGTTGAATGAAATATATGTTTTAATAATATTCCCCGTTAATCTGTTGCTAAATTTCCTGAAAATCTATTGCACATTGCAATTGGAAGATTCAGAGAAAGATTTAGCATGAAAAAATAATGACAAATAGCTCACCCGATGGAATTAATAGCCCGCTATGAGATTGTAAAAGACCGTGGTAATTTTTACCATCATGAAAGCAACTCATTCACATCTACCCAGTATAGTTGTATTTGAATCAATAGTTTATGAAAGTCGGCTCAGTTTCTTGACGTTTTTTGATGGTTGGTATGGTGTGATAGTATTAGTGTGTGGGGAAATATTTGGAGGTTAAAAAATAATGCGAGGGTAGAATCACGGGTAGAAGTCCGTAGGAGCCAACATAGCAACATACTAAGTCAAGAGAACGTATACAGAGGAGTTTAAAACTCTGTTTTACAATGAATCTATACAGTCGACAGCATTGTTACGTTATCATAACGGCAATGATTTTTATTACCATGTGTTTTCTGGGTGACGATTTTTATGTTAATTAAATGCCTATGTGGTGAAAAATTATGTTAGGATTCGAGGAGGTTCCGGACCGTTTGTGGAATAATATTGACAATAGGAAAAGTGAAAAATGAAAAATGAAATCATCTTGGGTGTAGTATTTGGGGTTTGAAACATGATAAGCAGGAGTTTCCAGCTATGGGCTTCGTTTGCACAGCGTCGTGGTGGACAATTTAAATACGCGGCGGTTTTTGTGGGCATCGTAAGATGTTGATTGATACAAACACAGTGTCATTGTGTTGGAATTGTGGTTCTTATTGAAATCTCGTCGTGCAATTCAGGTGAAGAGGCGATCATCATACATCAAGAATTTTCTCAAATGCCAGTTCAAAATGTCGAAATTATTCAACTATGTATCCTCGTGTCATTCGATCACAGCATTTGCAAATAGATCCATAATTTGTTGCCTTGTTGCCCCCTCAATTTCCGTCAACAAAATTTTTATCAAAACGAACTATCAAACTGTCATCATCTCCAACAAATTGTGAATGTCCTTTCTAAAAAGATTCTGATAATTTACATTGACAATCAAATAGCTTTGAATTTGCAGCAGTATCAATTATATACGTATTATCAAAGTTTTGAGTCTGGAGCATTTTTCTTAAATAGTAGTGTCTGATTGATTTAGATTAATATTCCTTCGTTGCAGCTACACACACATCAATCGAAATCATGGCTATTAAAAGAAAACGACATACAAAACGGGCAGCAACAGTAAGGGATCTGAATCAGAAGAAGACTGAAAAGGCTGTAGTTGAAGAAAAAAAATTGAAAAAGGTGTTAAAGCAAGCGAAAAAGGAATTCTCAAAGCAAAAACGGTATATTTTGAACTATTGATTATGTGAAGTTTTTTCCACTAGTCAATTTGTATATGTTGAGTGTGAACACACATGATGATCCTTTTAAATTCTAGAATTTTTCACGCAGTACAGATCATTGAGTATTAACACAACAAAAACTACTACACAACAACAAACAAACAAACAAACAACACACAGGTTAAAAAAAAGCGCGCCCACACCAATCGAAGAACGAAAAGAACTCGGATACAATGCAACTAGTGCCGGATTAAGACAAGATTTGTTCAATGAATGGACAAAAAAGAAAGAGCAAAGAAGAGTAGAGAAGAAATTGGCTAAGGAGAATAAAAAAACAAAACAAACTACGGCTAAGGTCTACAACCTATTGAAGGAAGAGAATGGTTTCAGAGATTTAATTTTTGGAGGAAAGGCATGATTTGTGGTGCTACCTCGCGATTAACACACTTGTTTCTACAGTTTCTAAAAAAGTTTTGTGTCCCCCAAATTTATTGACCAGATTCAAATTGATTTCCTATGGTAGTTTGAAATATTATAATAGTAGTTGAGATTCGAAATAGCTATGGTTTTGTGCAGGAGTGTTGTTCGGGTTGTTCGGCATCGAATTGTGTTTTTAGTATCATGTGTTTTTAGTATCAATTTTGTTGTTCCTTAATGTTATTATGCAATTAAAAAAAAAAATTTTATAGTGAATTATTCGGTTGTGTCCTATATTGGTCCGATATCTGTCATTCCAGAAATATCATTCTGCATCTGTACCCGGTGATCGACTTGATTGATTGATTTTTCGATTCATTGATTTC
>Ga0099797_100563_pt1 | contig 12887 bp, 7 predicted proteins | sample Uncmet_Sort48C_1_FD_89871 | JGI IMG/M metagenome (GOLD analysis project Ga0099797, IMG submission 89871) | Marine eukaryotic communities from CALCOFI LINE 67, Pacific Ocean - C012_Sort48C_1 | ecosystem: Environmental > Aquatic > Marine > Oceanic | place: Pacific Ocean: Monterey Bay | collected... | reverse complement strand
AATAATCAACAAAATACTGGTTCATGGCATTGGGAATGGAGGCGTATACTCAAAAGCAACGGAAACGATGAAAGAACCAAGGTTGTTGCTATAGTGCTGGGTAACTTGCAGCTTGCAGGTATGATTTATAACCAGTCGTCCCAGCCATATCGAAGTGAGTTTGGTGCTTATGATTACCATCCTAACACCACAAATGTACAATTCATGAATTGGTGGCCCATGCGGGAATATGGTAATGGTAATTGGGTTGCTCTAAACACAACCAACTGGGAGCATAGTTATGGAGCTCCTGTTTCACCTGTCGTTACTGCAGACACATACTCATTCACATCATCAGTTACAACACAAATTACATCAGGTACATCAATTGCAATGACATGGTTCAATCCATTCAAGTTATCTGCATACACTTTCAGTGCCTCAGTAAGTGTTGGTGGCCGGGCACCTACAGTTGTTGCTGGTGTTGTTGATCTCAAAAGTGTGACTGTGCCATTATGGGCAACATATGATGGGTTGCAAGGTAGTGCACATAATAATGAAGACATTGTTGTTACACTGTCAGTGTTCAAATCAGGTACACTTGAGTATGCATTGGCACCAGTGACTCAAGCAGGAAATACGATCTTTGTAATACCAACAAGTGTGAACTCATTTGTGACAAACACAGTCCCATCTCTTGGTGCTTTCAGAGCACTTGTGGGCGAAGAGGTTGAACTTGTGATGGACATGTACGAACTGAATGGAAGCGGTGGTCAATTATGGACTGACGTAGCAGCACAGATGGTCAAGCAGGTATCATGTACAACTGATGTGGCTGTGCCTGATCAAGAGATTCTGTGGACAAATACTGCCACATATGGCCTTACAGTCAATCTGTCCACTTTTGCAGTGCACCTGCAGTACACAGCAACAAATGTTGCGACCAAGACATTCTTCATTACCATTTTGGGCCCAGATGCACATGAACGACTTATACAGGTACCATCACCGATCCTTGCAAGTGAGATCTTGACCTCACCACCACCAGGGTGGCCTGTAGATGGAACAGGAGGGTGGACTTGGCCAAAGAACAATACTGATCCGCCATACTGGGGCGCCTTGGCAAGTGACGATCCGTCGTACATTGGGAATTGGGAATCAAGGTATAATTGGATGATGGCAAATTATGACCCAGCAGTGTATCACATGCAAAATGTGTGGAACTACCAGGGTTATCCAGATGCATGGTACCATGACATTACCAATTGGAATCACCAGCAGAATTTTTATGTGTACGGTACAGGTGTTATTGGGTACAGTACAGACCGAATAATGACATCACCAGAAGGATATCAGTTCACAAGTTTCAATAATGTAGATATGTTGAATGGATACGCAAATTGGCTCTCACATTATGGTCGTTTCAGTAATTCTCTTGGAGCTGGGCAGTGCCGTATCAATTCAAGTCCCAATGTAAATAGTAGTGTATATTCACATAATCCACCACCATGGTACCACTGCTTTGGATTTTTGAATGCTGCAACTGTTACACGTATCTGGGTTGGGTTTTCAGGATCAATGACTGGAGCAAGTGGAACATACTGACTCACAGGCTATCCAAGTTCAGCAGACATGGGTCAAAATATTAATGGCATTGTCATGTTGGAAATCACAGGCAATTCCTGGTTTGACCAGTGGACTGATTTAACAACACCATACACAACAAGCTATTTGCGATTTGAAAGAACTGACACAGCAGTGATCACAGGTTCGCTGGAGCATTTATGGAACACATGCATCTTTGGCCAAGGGCCAATTCTGAATCCGTACCCTAATATAAATATAGAAGGCAAATACTACTCATGGTCAGCACCTGCTGAACAAACAGGGACTTATTCAGCTGAACTTGGATGGCAGCCTGCAAGTGCAACATACCATCTTGTGTATACTGCATGCACCTTGAATGCAACACTTGATGGTGATTTCGAAATAATCTTTGGATGGAAACATGATTACCATGCATATGGTCTAACATGGGGGCCAAATGTAGATCACACCAAGTTTGGTCACATTGCAGATTGGAATGCTGGTTATGGCGACTGGCCAATGGCATATCATGAAAATGAGAATAACAACATATGGCATACAAATGGCATTGATATGCTTGCATGGCGTGATAATACTCTGCAAGGGACACTAACAAGTAGTTATTCAAGTGGATTTTACTGGCAGAAGCCTGCATCAGGTTCTGGGCCAATAGTTGTGAATGGTGACCAGTATTCACCTAATTACGCAAATGATTATCGAATTCCAGGAAATTGGGGTGACGTTAATTCAATTTCACATTACACTCAAATAAAACGTGTTGGAAACACAGTGTATTGGAGACACAGTGCATACCCACAGGATCCTGGTACAATATGGACAAGCTCGAATGGAACTGGCAACACTTATCAGGCAGGTTCCAATGGGACTGCTGCAGGCAACACAGAATATATTGTCGATTTCCAGTATACAAATAGCACAGAAGCACAATTAATTGCTGGTTCATCCGGTCTAGATGGCCCTTACCACATGGCACCCATGACATATAATTACCCGAATTATTTTGGTGACTCAGTTTCAATCAGTGTCTATAATGTCTCGACTTTCTGGTACTATAATTTGTGGAACAGCTCTCCTAAAGTGGGCTTCTGGCTTCACATGGGTTACGATTACGGTCATACAAGTGATGGAGATTTCCCTGTTGAGGGTAATAAGATCACAGTGAGTGGCCTGTCAGTTGATGGCGAATATGAATACAAGCTGAGATTTGCATACACTGATGAAAACAATGAATGGACAGAAGCTGAGGAAGCAAACTGGCAAACAGTTTCCAGTGTAAATCAGCAGTTTGACGTAGAAGTGCTTGTTCAAAGTGGGTTTACATGGGCTAGTGGTATTCCTAACTTCTCTAAACTGATTTTCAGATTGAAGGGTACTGCTTATCCTGGAACATTGAAAGAGAATCTTTCTCTTGATACAGGTGACAAGGTATGTGTCACACTTCATGCTCAAACCACTACTGCAGGTACAAGTGGTCAACATCCAGCGCAGATTCTGTATTCATCAGGGTCAGCAGCAAATATCCGATTCACTAATGAGAATGAATTCGATCGTGACAACTGGACCATTGGGGGATACACCAAGAAATTGGGTATGGACCCATGGTATGAGGAGCTAAGATATTTTGTTCCAGGCACAGCAAGGTTGACGAACCCTGATGGAAGTCCGAAGTTTGTTGTGATTACATATGATAACCTGATTGTTCAGGGAGGCACTGGTGATGGTGCCTACTTCAGTCTTGGAATTGCAAACACATTCTCACCCAGTAGCCAGTATCGGTACCCAAGTAATAGTGCTAGTACATATGCTGATGCCATCACTGCACTGCAAACTAACACCTTAGGTATAGGAATACCAACCCACAATTCAGAGACAATGTATATGTACAATACAAATGGGGATGCACCCACATCTTCGCAGCAAGCTGCGTATCGTGATGTGAACAGGAAGTTGGCAAATTCTATGGATGCAGAATTGAGTGTGCAATCAAAGAGCCAAGCGCAAGAGAATGCATTTTTCACATTGTTCAATAATGGTGTGGCATTTACAGTAGTTAATCAACTGTCATCAGGTGGAGTCATGTACCACTATAGATGGAACTTTACTGCAGGTGAATATCAATATTGGGATGGAGAAGCACTTTCATTCAGCATAACCCCTGTTAATATAAAGAACAGGTTTGCATGGGTAAGGACTGTCCATGGTGGAGGGAGTCCGGGATTGTATGGGAGGTTCTCAGTTTTCTCTGGGAGTATGCACAAGCAGTTCATGATTGGTGATATATTTGCAAATGAAGAGTTGTTTTACCCAACAGGGCAAGAAACAGCAGAGCCTGAGTACCGCCCAGTGGTAACACCCAATATTGACAATAATACAGTTTATTGGCATATAGCATCTACAGCCACTGGTGCTCCCCACTGGGCCCAGTATCTGTCTAATCTTGTTGACAATTTACAATACGCATTTATGTTTAATTCAACGCAACAAATTAATGAGTTTCACATGCATACATATGATATAGGGGGGAGTCATTCTCACACGCATTTTGGAAACAACCTAAGCAATCCTATTCAGGGTATACTAACAAAAAATGGAATGAGCATTACGGTAACATATAATAACAGTAATTATACTCATACAAATGTACATGAATTAAAGTTTGAGGTTAAATATGGAACAACTGTCACAGATGACATGAAGATGTATTTTGATTCTGAAGTTATATTCCCGAATACACCCTCCCAGGCAATAACCCCCCAAAGCCGCACGATCTACGGAATCAAGTTGACTTATCCTGATCTACCGCATAACATGTGGTACAACCCAGGAAGCAATCAAAGATTTCTTGCTGCCCATGTCCACAGTTGGCGCATGCACACCACATCTCTTGGTATTTATGCTACCAATGACTACATCGTGAACGTTGCAAATGGCCAATACGATCGGTCTCATACCAACCTTATTGCAGGCGACCTTGATCAAATAACAACCAATATTCCCACAGTGAACTGGAACAACTCAGGGGTTATTTTTGGTCGAAATCCCGAAGACTGGGAAAATTCAGAGGTCCAAACTGCACACATGCAGTTTGGCCTTCCTATTGTGGACTATACGTCCTGGCAGGCGGACTTGATCAACCCGATGGAAGTTAAATACATTCACTTCCCTAAATATATGATGAAGCAAGCATATAGCAGCAGCAACCCATGGTATCCGTCCTGGCCAGGTATGAAGATCGAAGTGAAAACTAGTCCCAGTGGCACATACAAGGAAATTCCAGCATATAAAGTTACGTCCAAAGATGTCATTGATTCAAGCACGCTACTCAATACTGTAGATGCGGTTTTTACACACAATGATTCCCACGCCGATGGAGTGCATGTTGGAGAGGTGGCCCACCGAGATTGGTACATTGGACTGTAAGTTCAACTGAGAAAACACCTTGTGACTGAAGCCAAATCTTATAGTACGTGGACGGTGCTTATCCATATAAGTGCTAAGATCCGATGGAGAACATACACCACTTCAGTTCCAATGGTATTCTACTGCTTCCCGCACTGGTGGAGTAAAGACATTATGAGCAGTGAGACAAGGGTAGATCTTATCGCACAAGGGTCAGGTCCAAATACAGCAGTTATTACAGCAGATTGTACTGGATGTTCTGTCTCTTTCTGTGTTTTCCCTAAAACCCTTGTGTATTGGTATCAATGTCGTTTAAAAGGGGCTGAACAGCAGAACAATGAATGGAATGTAAACCAATATTTTTTTCTGTATTGTAGAGTCAAAAGATGGGCACTCGGGTCCCAGTTGTGGTCGCAACTGAGAAGAACATCTTGGATGCTAGGAGGGATGGTCGGCCTCTTAGTGCAGATGAAATGATTCAATATCAACTCCCTCCTCTTGTGCAAAGTGATGGTGGTGTACAAATAGATGATGCCAGTTTAAGTATGCACAGAAGAGGCGTGTATCCCAAACTTGATTACAAACAAGGCCGGGCAGGGGTGCAAACACTTGAGAAAATAAAGAAGAACGACATAATAGGCGAACTGCATGGTAAGGATCGTTACTTTACCTTATCTGAGTACAATGCTATTGGTGCCATCGATCGTGCATTCTTCTACATAATGGATGGTGAGAAATTCGATATTAATGGTGCTAAGGTGCCTATTATGATGGACTTGGAATGGTCTGATCATGAGAAACGATTGTGGGTTATGGATTGTAACCCTGCATACATTGCACCAGGTGCGGCAGTATCGAACATGTTTGCATATGTTAGTGGCTTGCATCCTTCCATGCCACATGGTGATGTGAATATTGAACTGAGAGAATGGCCAGATTTAAACCGCCCCGCATCGAGACCTTTGCGATTTGTAGCACTTGCAAATCTTCACGTTGGTACAGAACTTGTGATGCATAACGGAGGAAGACTTGCAAACCGGCGAAATACTGTTGACCCATTTCTTTTTCACCAATTTATTGATGAAATGATTGCATACTATAGTTGGGGAGCTGCTGAACTGCACACATCATCAGGATGGCGTCGAGCAGTTGCTATAGCTGAGTTAGACAGTGAAGGTGTTACTCTCGTAGACCCAGCAGATCATGATAATTTGCGTGGTTACTCATGGGATCTGGTGCATACTGTTTTCAATACTTGTTGTGACGAATTGTCGAATGAGTGGCAGATTGACATGATTGTATCCGAAACTGAAGTTGGTATGTATGGGTGTGTTTTTAAGAAGCTTGAGGATGGAAAAGTTATTGCGGAGAGGTGAGACATGACACAGATGGGTCTGCAGGATCACCTCAAGACCGAAAAGAAAATTCAGTATATTTATGGGTACTGGGAGCTTTTTAAAAATTCAAAATTGGTTGAAGACAGGGTGATTGGTGGTGTACATGTCTTGTGTTTGCGAAAGGACACTGTGATCGGAGGGCAGATTAGTGCGCGATTGCAAAATACAGAATTCTGCCTTCTTATGATGGCAGATGAAGATAATGACTATGGTGAAGGAATGTCTGACGATGACGATGGGGAGCTGCAGGCAGCTTTGGCACGATCGCTCGAAGATATGCCGGATGCAGGGGCTAGTTCAGAAGAAAGACATTTGGAAGGTGAAGTTCCAAATACCAAGAGCTTAAGGGACATGCATGTTGTGATGAACCGTATACCACCACTTCGGTCTCCAGAAATGAAGAACTGGTATATTGTATTAATTCTGATGCACTGGGCCCATGCAAACGGGCTGCCATGGGAGGCACAAGACACAGTTGTGAGATATAGGCTTATTGGGCACTTCAGTCTCGTTTTCCGTGCAGTAAGATCCACAATAAAGCACCCTCTTGTGCAGCAGGACTTTGATACTTTACTGCAGAATTGGATTAGAGACAAGGCAATCATCAAGATGGCAAGAAGAAGAGGTGCAGAAAGAGAAGAATTGTGCTGTACAGTTGAGCAGTATGTACATCACAATGGGAAGAGAATAATATTTGTAAATACGGCTGAAAATTTTGATCCGAGGCACGGCCAAGTGCATGGACAGCGACCTCACTTTGTGTTGCTTGACGAAGTGAATCGTATAGTCAATGCAAGAAAGGATACACAGCTTTTTAGTACTGTGAACGGCCAGTACACCGCACGCACCAGCGCTTGTGTTGTCAATGTCAAACGAATGACACGCATGTTTCCAGATTTACTCGATATTTGGATGGCTAAGCCACCTGAGGAGGGAGTTCTTGACGCAATGGACCACCTTTATAAAGCTGACAACCGTATGTATTCTGTCAGTGATGGTGATCCAGAACCTTTTTATTGGTGTCGCCACATTGAATCAAAAAAGCTGGATTATGTCAGAGATTTAACACAAGCAAGAGAAAATAATAGGGTAGCCAACATACGAAGGCGTAATAGAGGTGAAAAAGAAGGACTTCTGGATGCAAGCTTCCAGCCTTACTATGCATTGAGGCAAATTGTGCGTAGCATTCACTGGACTGATGAACGTGATAGGCCAACCCGGGAGCGTAACTATGAAAGAGCCCTGCGTTGCTTAAGGTTGTACCCTGACCAGTGCGATAACCTAGACATACATACAGTCAATGTGGAAGATCTACAGGAACTCCAGAGGTTTTGTACCAAAAACAATTTGCGGGTGTTTACCATCACAGGTGATTTAGACCGAATAACAGTTATTGCATGTCAGTGGCTTGGATCCCATATACATGAGCTACTGAACGAGGCCTTTGACCACTCAAAGGCGAGGGTAGAAGAATTAGTCAATGATGTCAGAGGAATGTGCAGCCAATGGTTGAGGGACAAAGGTACACCATGTTCTCCTTCAGGTGTGCCTGATAAAATTCGAGAAGCATTGAATGAGCCAAATCCAAGGAGCAAGAGCCGTAGACGTGTTGCGTTTGGTAAAGTCCTCAAGCATCTGGCTAACACAAAAAACAGTGCTAAGCACATCGAAAGGGCAGTGCAGCTGTTAAATGAGATGAAGTAATGTGAATGTTATTGCCTTGCATTTTGTTGTGATTAGTTCCTTTCCAATAGGCGCCTAATCCCATCAACCCCGCTCGTCGAATATCAGAAGAAGTTGATCTGGTGAACATTTGTTTCGAATTGAAATTGGATTTTGTTTGGGTTTTTGTTGGGTATGTTTAGCTGAATGCATGTTAATTTCTGCATATCAACTGAATTGCAGTGCACTATGTTATTATTCATTTTGACTGCGGTACGAGACGAAACGTACATGACAAGTGTGCCCCTATATGCATTCCCTAGATCAATAACAACATACTCGTCTGTACGAACCTGCTCAAATGTGGAAAGATTGCCATCCACTGTTAACTCAGCAGACCGAACCTTGTTCTCTGAGTGTATTTCAATCTTACACCCAGATTTGAATAGGTGTCTCCTATCACCTGCACAAATTGCATGAAGGACCCTGCTTGCTTTTCCCCTTTGCTTTGTATTTTGCCAATTCACCCACTGCAGTCTACCAGAAACCAACACGAGGTAACCCTCTCTAGCAGGCGGTATGTTGTGTGATTCGATTTGATTGACAAGCAATTCATTGCAAAAAATGTCACTGTCTATGACATTTCCATTGAGAGTCTGGCAGTGCACCTTATTTACAAATAGTGTGTTAGCATTGAAGCCTTTGCATACAGTTTTGCTTGTAGCCATAACATCGGCACGCATCTTGCCATCCAGGATAAGGCTGAATTTGTTTTTTGTGACATTCTGAACAGGCCAGTGTAACCTGTGAGATTTTGAACCACTGAGAACCATGAAACCATCGTTTGCGCTGGTATTGGTGATAGAAGGGTCAATTTGAAAATCATCAAGTGTCAACTCATTGTTTTTTTGAATAATAAACCCCTGTGTTATTTGCTTGCTGTTACTCCGATTCAATGGCCACTCCATATTGTTGACATATAAGTTGTTTGTAGTAACTGTTGATGCATGCAGTACATCACACTCACATAAAGATACTTCGGCTGAGGTACATGTAAAGTCATTGCACTTTATATCCTGGCTCCTGATATTTGTTGTACACACATTCTTGGCTTTAACTGAAAGGCATTCGACTGCATGTGTGAAATCTGTATGATTTGGTGAGCATGATTGGTTACTTGTTGGCAAATGAACAGAGTGGTGATTGATTGTCAATATACCACTTTCATACTGAATGTTATCAATACAATCTTGCAATTGCAAGTCTCCATGTGCACAGCAGGCATATCTGTACTTGTTGAGTTGTGTAATGTCTATTTCCCTTGTGTTTTTGACAATGCTTTTGACACACACATTTGCTGCTCTCAGGTCACTGATCAGTGCTATGTCAGATACAACAGATAGTGCAGTTGAAGACAATGTTGTCACGCTGTTGGAGCTGCACTTTTGCAAAAGTGCAGACTCTGCCATAACCTTATGGCATTGTATATGTGACTTTATGCATGTTTTATGCGGGCCGATATCTGTGTAATGTGTGGTTGGGAATAGCAAGTGCATTGGTGATTCAGGTGCATACGTGATGCTCAGTTTGCCAGATTGGAATGATGCATTGGGTTTGAATGAGTTGTACTTCAATTTCAAGTTAATTGGTTTTTTAATGAATATCTTACGAGCTGTAACACCTGCGATTGCTGCATTAAGGGTGTGCACTTTTTTAACAAGTAAATCTGTGGATGAGACATCAGCACAAAGTTCATTACAGTGAAGATGCGGAGAAACAAACGTGGATGTAAAACATGTGCGTTCATTAAAGGATTGATACCTGGTTGGTATTTCCAGCATGATATCAGAATTGCCACTCTGGAAGTGCCAATTGTGTTCCTTCTTAACTATTTGTAATTGTTTGTACATGAACACATGGCCCCTGTCAACCAGCACTTCATGGCCCCTGTCTTTCAAGTATACATGCTTACATGTTAGTGAGCTGGCACTTGCAACTGTTGCCTGAAGTGCTCTTGCATGTTGTAAGTGATGGGCTTTTAGTGCTGACACTTCCAAACAATTTGCACTGGTGTGCTCTGCATGGACATCAGCTTCAATTACAGTGCAGTTCTTGTCCGTATATTGCTTAAGCATTGGCAATTGACAATGGGCCTTATGTGCATCTATAGCTATGGTGAAAATACCATCATGTATGGTGCATTTAGGAGTGATTGTAAGTGGTGTCAAAAGTTTCTCAATTGTTGCTGTTTTGCAGCAAATACTGGACATTTGAGCATACTTGCATGACAGTACGTCTGCTGCGACACTACTGTATGCGTCCTGTATGTTGATATTGCTGCATGTCAAACTCTTGCATTGGAATGTTTTTTGGAAGGTGGTACCGTCAGGTGTACATGACTGCAAGATGAACGGTAGTTGTAATATTTTTTTGGCCTTGTTAATACAGATTGAGGGCTTGAGGTCCACCCAGCGCATACTGCCATCGAAATACAAGCACTGGTTGTGAAGTGGTGTACTTTGAGTGGGATTGTATCGCAAGTGTTCAGTTTTAATCTTAATGCACAGTGTACTTTGGCTTTTCATTGCTAGTGCCTTTACTGATTGTGAATTTACCTTCAACGATGTCAATTCATCTGTTCTGATGGAAGATGAAGTGCACCTTTCGAGGTGTATTTTGTCAATGAGGGCATTTGTGCATTTTATGCTTTGCACTGCATGTGATTTGTGGGTCATATGTTTGTATTGAATTGTTTTTGATTTGAGCACACTGCACCATGATTTTGCAAGTATGTTTGTAGCTTGTACGTTTTTGACACTCAAGCACGAACGCAGCTTGACTTGCTTGGAACTGATGTACGGGCAAATCATTGACTTTGTGGACAATGAATATGTGTTGATTGTGCCTGCTGCAATCTTGTTCATAATATTGGTAGTTTTTGATTGGATTGACAGAAACTGATTTGTGAATGGCTTTAGTGTTGTGCATGATACACTTTGACCAAATTGAACTGAGAGTACAGATGATTGTTTATCATAGCAGCCATTAAGAATTGGTGTTTGTGTTTGTGACATTTTCAAAAACATGTGAAAAAAAAACCAAGCAATTATGACCAGCTCTTTGAACACATCAGACATTTTCCCCAAAATCAACTTGATCATGTCAAAACCAAAGGAAATAAAAATGTAAAGCTTACCAAAATGCAAGTCAGCAATTCCTTAATGTGAAATAAATACATGTTCCTGTCTGAAAATGACAGACCATGTACCCTACAGTGACCCAAGTGAATATGATTTCGATATTGCTGATATGCATGCAACTACACCCAAAGGAGTGCATACCAAAGCCCGAACAGGGGAAGGAGAGGTGGTTGACTGCTGTGATGGTGAGAAAGAGTGCAACTTTTGTTTAGAACCATTCCTCCCTGGTGAGAATTTCTTGCAGTGCATGGGGTGCTTAGGGTGCTTTCATGTTGGCTGTGTTAATGGCCACTTCAAGGGTGTCATAAATGCACACAAGCAATTTTCAACTGCTGAAGCTGAGTTCAAAGCAACCCGCAATAACCAAACAGAATCAGGTCAGTTAAAAATGAGAAATGTTCGCAAGATTACTACTTATTTGAGTGAATGCATAGACGAACTGAGGGATAAATACAGGAAGGCAAAGGCACTTCTATATAACCACGGTGTCACGAGATATGTCCGGACAGACCCACGCGATATCCCAAGCAACATACACAAATTGATTGATGAAATTTACATGCTTCAAAATGAAATTTGTTTCACTTTACCTGAACAACTCAAAAAAGACATCCTAAGCGACACTTGGTACGGTGTACGCGATTTTCTGCCATATCGATTTACTCCCCGTTATTTCGACCGATATAAAAAATTGAATGATGAACTCTGGAATCATGTACAAAATGCAGAGAGATTCAAAAGGGAAATTCATGATACGTTCCATTTCTTCCACACAGACCCAAGCTTCATGTCAGTGCGAGACTTAATGGCAAAGTCACGACTGGCTGTGCTGCACAACACAAGCTTTGTCCTCAAACATGATGAGTATAAAGGGCGAAACTTGACAACAATGGAAACATTGCGACATTTCTTTGTAACATCGTTCTCCAAGCAAGCAAAGGAAGAAAGAGAAAATTACAATATGATACTGAATAGACATGATGCAATTATGAGGCAGCACAATGCATTACTTCATTCAAACACGTTTAGGAGGGCCAGGACCTGTCCTAAATGCAAGCGTGATTGGAGGATACATCCACCATACTGTGGTGTATGCCCTGACAAGAGATGGGATCATGTGCAGAAGCCACAGAAGTTGTACAAAATAACCAATTGTTATTTGAGAGAAGAGATTGAAAAACTTAAGAAACAAACAGGCAAAGTTGCTCAATTGCATGTTTCCAGGAACCCCAATGAGGCAAGTTCAAGCAGTTCAAGGCCAGCAAAGCAAAGGAAAGTGGAGGTTGACTTAGTCAGCAGAGCTGGACAAATCTCACATACAAGATATGATGATTATCCTGATTATGATTATCCTGACTCAGATGAAGATGATTCTATCCTTGATTATGAATTTGACAACAAAGATGAGCCAGTTGTCATTGATGAATAACATCACGATTCGCTTGTGCAAGTGTGCTCGACAGAAAAGGCAGCTTGTATCTTATATATGTCCATCGTTTTTCCTAATTCATTACATTTTTTTGTTCAATACACTCAATACATAAAAATATAAATGTAATCCCAAAACAACATGAATTCCATCATTCAAAAAGCACAAGAACACCTAAACAGGGCATTGGAGCTTGAGCATTCTTTTGGTGGC
>Ga0099797_101391_pt1 | contig 12888 bp, 10 predicted proteins | sample Uncmet_Sort48C_1_FD_89871 | JGI IMG/M metagenome (GOLD analysis project Ga0099797, IMG submission 89871) | Marine eukaryotic communities from CALCOFI LINE 67, Pacific Ocean - C012_Sort48C_1 | ecosystem: Environmental > Aquatic > Marine > Oceanic | place: Pacific Ocean: Monterey Bay | collected... | reverse complement strand
GTATAATCGTTGTCACCAGATGTTATGGTAACTTAGTGGTAGTAGTAGTAGTGGTTCATAAAGATCATTAGTAGGTAATAAAAGGCCAGTCACGTGATCGATCACTGCAATCGTAAAATAGGAATAAATGCAACTACTTGTGAATGCGACGGCTCGATATTTTTTTCTGTTCAAGTGTTGGCACGATTTAGTTTTTTTGTTTTCTGAAGTGTTATGCTGGGCATGTCCATATTTGTTTGTTGCTACTCAGTCTTAGAAGCGAAGAAACGGTGTCTGTGCTACGTGTGACGGATTGCAGACCAGTGGAGGCTGAATTAGAAGGGGTCCAACGGAAGAGCATGGCGAAGAGGGTGGGGAAGGGGGGCAAACCTCATCTCATGTCCATATATGTTCATATGTTCAATATATATATATATGTTTTGAATAGTAGGTTACTCGTTTTATCACCTACTTCATGTCTAAAGTCCGATGTCCTAATTTGCTCGGCCAAGCCTTCGAAAACATTGGTAATAAAATATGTTGCTTGGCTGAGCCTTCCAAAACACAAGAAATTCCATGCTTTGCTCGCCTGAGCCGTTTGAAACACAATGAATACCAAGCTTCCTCGGCTGTGCCTATGCTTGGTATTGACTTTATTATCTTTCCTTCGAAATCACTGCGCTGCCTTGGCTGTACCTATGCTTAGTTCTGACTTTTCTTATTTAAAATCACTGTGCCCTTCGAAAACACAGTAAATACCAAACTTTGCTCGACTGAGCCTTCTCAGACACACTAAATACCACACTTCTAAAACACAATGAATAGCAAGCATCCTCGGCTGTGCATATGCTTAGTTCTGACTTCCTTATCTTTCCTTCGAAATCACCGCGCTGCCTTGGTTGTGCCTATGCTTAGTTCTGTCTTTCTTATCTTCCCTTCGAAATTTCTGCGTTGCCTTGGCTGTGCCTATGCTTAGTTTTGACTTTACTATCCTTCATTCGAAATCATTGCGCTGCCTTGGCTTTGCCGATGCTTAGTTCTGACTTTCTTATCTTGCCTTCGAAATCATTGTGCTGCCTTGCACATTCGAAAACACCGTAAACACCATACTTTGCTCGGCGGACCCTTCTAGAACGCAGTGGATACGATACCGTACTTTGCTCGGCGGGCCCTTCTAGAACGCAGTGGATACGATACGACCCTTCTAAATCACAGTAAATACAGTGCTTATTCGGTTGTGCCTGTGCGTAGTTCTGACTTGCTTATCTCTCCTTCGAAATCACTGCACTGCTTTGCACATTCGAAAACACAATAAATACCAGACCTTGCTCGGCGAAGCCTTCTAAAACATTGTGAAGAGCATACTGTGCTCGGCTCAACTTTCTAAAACACAATAAATACAGTATTTGTTCTGCTGTGCCCGTGCATAGCTCTGACTGCTGACTTGCTTATTTTACCTTCGAAACCATTACGCTGCTCTGCACTTGGAAAATTTTGTTATCTCATGCCATTGCTTTTTAGTGTACTTCCTTGGCACTAACCTTAGTGCTGACTCCCGTAGCTTTCAATTTGGTCGGCTGTGCCTTCGAAAACACCGTAAATACAACCTTTTCCTTCGAAGTCACTGTACTACTTTGGACTCTACTTTGTACGAACTCACTGGTGCCGTAAGGAGCCCTATGCGAATCTAGTATAAATATATATATATATATATATGCACTTCTGCTTAGATGGTTTGGCACCCATCGTGTGTTAGGCCAGTCGTGACCAACTTAGAGTGCAGCGACACTGAAGGGGCTGCTCGAGTTGCTGGCTTGCTACCAATCTGCGGCCTCGCAAGCACCGGGCTGGGTCGGGGGGATGACATGAGCATGTTCCTGGCTTCATGTCCTCCGCGCGGACACTCCTCACTGCATGGGAATTGGAGCTCCAGACTGATGCGTTTTGCTATAAGTTTGGTGCTATGCCCCTTTCGCAAGGTTGCATATGGCAGCCCTTTTTTGTGGCTCGCCTCTGGACTGCGATAATGCAGTTCTTATGGCAATTTCGATGTTCCAGGATGACATTTGCTGTGTGATTTGTATGTATGCCTTACCGGCAGCCTTTTTTGTTCGTGCTGTCTGGGAGTGTCATTGTGTGCGCTTGCGTGCGCAGTGACTGAATGGGTCGTGTCCCGCCGGGCCCTATTTTTAAAAGTGGTGGAAGCCTGCACTCACTTTGTGCAACACTTCTGGTTTGATGGTTTGGCACCCATTGTGTGTAAGGCTACTTGTGGTTGACTTGGAGTGCAGCGATGCTTAAGGGGCTGCTCGAGTTGGTGGCTTGCTACCAATCTGCGGCCTCGCAAGCGCTTCGCTCCGTCGGGGACATGACCTGAGCATGTTCTTGGCTTCAGGTCCTCCGCGCGGACATTCCTCACTTCATGGGGATTGGAGCTCCAGACTTTTGCATTCTGCTACGAGTTTGGTGCTATGCTTCCTTCGCAAGGTGGCATATGGCAGCCCTTCTTTTGTGGCCCGCCTCTTGATTGCGATAATGCAGTTATCATGGCAACCTCGATGTCCCAGCATCACAGTTGCTTGGTGAGTGGTGTGTATTGTATGTATTACCGGCAGTTTTTTTTTGTTTCGAACTGTCTTAGATTGTCAGTGTGTGCGCTTGCGAGCGCAATGACTGAATTGGTCTTGTCCCCTCGGGCCCTAGTGTTGAAGGTGGGGGCAGCCTACGCTAACTTTGTGCCACACTTCTGGTTAGATGGTTTGGCACCCATCGTGTGTAAGGCCATTTGTGATTGACTTGGAGTGCAGCGACGTAGGGGCTGCTCGAGTTGGTGGCTTGCTACCAATCTGCGGCCTCGCAAGTGCTGCGCTGGGTCGGGGACATGAGGTGAACATGTTTTTTGGCTTCAGGTCCTCCGCACGGACACTCCCCACTGCATGGGAATTGGAGCTCCAGACTGGTACATTCCGCTACGAGTTTGGTGCTATGCTCCTTTCGCAAGGTGGCATATGGCAGCCTTTTTGTTGGCTCGCTTCTAGCCTGCGACAATGCAGTTCTCATTTTCCAGCATCATATTTGCTTGGTGAGTTGTATGTATACAAATATAAAAAAAAAACATATATATATATGTATATATACATATAGGGGTATATATATATATATATATTGGTAGCAGTAGGGCTGCGATTGCGGCCTTCTTGTTTTGCCAGCAGGGCTTGACACTACATTATGCGGCATGCGAACAAGCGAGCCGTAGCTTGAGAGGTACAAAAAAAAAAAAAAAACACGCAATTGCGGCCTGATGGTTCCAATTAGGTCAGCGGGAGTTGCCCCTTGGCCGTCAAAAAATCACCTTTATTTTTTGAGGGACCCCAATTCCCCAAGGAGTGAAGGTAAACTTGGAATATTTGGACTCCCATGTTGCGTGGCATGTCCATGGGTGTATTTATATAGATGTGTATAATATAATTGTTCTGTCGAATCTGGCTGCAAATTACACACACCAGATTCAAAACAACAGGCACATCACATGAATTGGGAATCACCTGTGCAACACGTATGAATCATATAAGCAACGTTTTGGGAATAGAGCTTCCAAAATATGAGTTCTTTGCACATTCCAAGCTTCTCACAAGTATATATATATATATATATGTACGCATGTTTCATAGTATCATCACGCACCACAGACATGTCATCGCATACGAGTGTGTGAGTGTCATCTCGTTTGTATATATTTGGTTATTTTCAATATATGGACATCGGAAGTAATGTATAGGGCATATGCCATTTGTGACAAAAGTTCAATCCACATATCCGAGAAAATGAAGAACATCACGTGAATTGTATTATATCTATATCTATATACTGAGACAGGTGTAAATGCCTAAATTGCAGGTGCTTCCTATATAGGAGGTGGGGTTAAGCCAACACATTCACCATATGTCATACCACTATCGATTTGCATAGGTACTTGCACATATTGTCATATTACAAGGCTTGGGGGGTGGGGCCACAGGTTGGTGCCCCCCCCCCTTGAACAACAACACAAACTAAATGTAACCAACATGTGTAAATACTTGTTAAAATAAAAAATGTATGCCTTAATGGTGAAGAATGTTATGACGTATTGGTGAATGTGTTGATAATACATGGGTTTGGTGTTGGCATGTGCGTGACCTTTGGAGCACATGCTCTTTGCAAATACCTCATGCCCAATACGTTTATTAAACCATCTAGTTAGTATTACTATTGTCACTACATGCATCCAAGGACCTTTTCTAGAGTCATATTAGGTATGTGATGCAACCCAGGTTGCAAAACAAATACAATTGTTTCCGCTTGCGGTGTTAGTGGTACTGTACCATGTTCCCAGGAAGAGTATAAGGCTTTGGCTATTTTTAGGCAAGAATTCCTTGCTTGTCTTTCTAGTCTCACCGGAGCATAGGCTGAGCTCGTAACCATCGAGGCTCTAGTATGTTGGATTTCTGACTTATTGCAGTCCTCGGATGACGTCGATGAATTGAAAAAGACACAACACATCAATAAGTAATACAGACATGTGATGACTCCGAATGCCGCCCACCGTCTTTTTGCATACATTCTGTACCAGTACTTAATATGTGCTTGTCTGCAGTAACCACATGATCAAATCCAATTGATTCGCGTGTAGGCACAAGATTGTAACTTCATGATTGTTTTCTCGCTTGCTTGCTTGTGCCCATACCCAGGCGTGCACACATTTGCTTCCATCAATCACGCGCAGGTGGTAACTACGGGGTCGTCACAATTGCCGTCTACAACAAATTACCAGGCAAGGTCAGAACTGTGGTCGTGGAGCCCGTAGGCGACACGTGCCCCCGATATGTCCCGATCCCGACATAGTTTGTAATTGGGCTGTCTCTTGAAATGATCCATATGAATATACTCACAGAGTGTGTGCACCCACCTCTTGTGAACATGATGTAATCACAATGGGTAAGTTCTTGGTGAACCAGGTGAACTTGCTCATGTTATATGTTTGCGCAGTCAACCGACAAAATTACCTCATGGTTTTCACAGTGGTTGTAGATCCTAAAAGTACACTTAGGATCTATAACCAATTAGTCGTCACGTTGCATTGCCATTGCAGTTGGTTTTATTTGCAATTCAGGGAAGTTTGGGCCTAAGATCAGCCTCAGTTGGACAGCCATTGCTGCCGGCCCCTCTTGTTATGCGTTGGGCTGACCGTTGAAAGCCGGATTATGAATGGAAATCTTACAAAGACACAAGTGTTTTCGATCGATGTTCAATTAACATTCGAAAACATATCGAGAACTTGTGTAAAATCATCGGGATTAGCTTTGGCTTCGAAGTTGCACTTTTTATCGTTAGACGTATTATGATATCGATGAAAGCAAAGATGTGTTGGGATGTCCGTCACTCCAGGCCTCTGGGCGAAACCGAACCCAAGTAAATTCGGACCGTAATTGTATGCTCATTGAATTTCATTGAATTTCTTTTACTTTCCTACCAGTCAGCACCGAGGCTTCGAGCTGACACACTACACCTAAACGTAGCCAGCCAATATCAGCCAATGCCCTCGAATACTAAAAAATGTGAGTTTGCAATTGGCGTGTCAACAGGTGATTGTTGATAGATTGCTTGATGCGAGGAATCATCCTTTAAATGTGCGTATCCGGGTAAGTTTAGTATTGCTTCCAGTGAACAAGTGGCCCTGTTCAAGGACGTTGGCGAGTTTATTTGAACATGGAGCTCCACATCTGTATAATTTGTTGCAAATGCTTATGTATAGAGAAGCTGTGATTTGTTTTATACCAGTACGCCCTGCTCCTTTGGATGCCCCATCAGGGAGTTCACAAATCAGACGTGTAAGGCATCTGGAAAGGACACAGAACGCAATCTGGATTCGGGTGGTCCGATACTCGCACCGATATCTATGTTCTCGATTGGGTTCGTGAAGAAAAGTTCGTTTTATTCGAGACCCTTGATTTGGCTCGCCACTTTTTTACAGACAACGTGTCCACATAACCGGGATCCTTATATCAAAAGCTGTTATTTTTGCAGCACCCGGGGGTTCCATGTTTGCACCCCGGGCGCAAAGTTTGGGCACATTGTTGTGAGCTCGGATGTGGAAATACACGTTGGGAGTACGAACTTGTTTTTTGAGAAGTTTTGTAAGGAAGTGTAACCTTCTCCGGGGAGCTGCATATGCTGAACACATCATAGACTACTAGGTTCTGATTAGATTTCTAGCTTTTAGCAAGTTGTAGTGTGGGGTGTCCCTGAGAAGGTTGTGGTCGTCATTGTTGCAACATATCGGGAACATGTTCAAATGCATTGGGGTTTGTTCTTGCATCGAAGTTGCATTGGTTAATCGTCAAAAGCATCATCATATTAATGAGACCAAAGATGTGTTGGGATACCCGTGGCCAACCCTCTGGGCAAAACATGTTTGGGAAACCGCACCCAAAATGAGTTCGGTCCGAACTTGTATGCTCATTTATTTTCATTGAATTTATGTTTTTGTTTGTTACCACCAGTCAGTTGCAAGGTTTCGGGGTGACACAATAAACCTAAATGTAACCAGTCAACAACCTCGAGTACTCAACACATGAATTTGAAAGTGGCTTGGCAACAAGTGATTGTTTATAGATTGCTTATTGTGAAGAATCGACATTTATATCAAAGGCAGTTATTTGAAGCACCCCACCACCACCCAATTTCGGCAGAAGCCGATGAATCTGCGGGAGAATTCCGAGAGATTCGATTCTGTGTGCAGGCACGTTACCATATGATATTGGAACTTATGATGTGATATGATGTGGAAGAATATCCACTCGCCTTCGACCTTCCCGCCACCGTGCCATTTACCGTGGACCGGTGGCCGAGCTCCCTTAAACTCCTTGTGGGTCCCCGTGGGCTTCTTTAGATCTCCCCTGGTCGCCTCTTGGGCTCCCCCTCTCTTGGGCTCCCCTGGCTCTCTTTGGCTTCCCTTGGCTTCCTTTTGGATTCCCTTGGGCTCCCCTTGGGTTCTTTTTGGGTGCCCCTTGGCGCCTCTTGGGCTCCATTTGGTATCTTTGGGGTTTCATCGGGGTGCCTGCGGGACGTCATGTGGGTGGTATTTGGCATCCGATTTGGGTCATTTTGGATTCGATTTCGGGGTTCTTTTGGGATCGTTTTGATACCATTTTGGTACCATTTGGAGATCATTTTGAAGCAGTTCTGGAATTGGCATCATTTGTGGTACCATGTTGGGTTCCACTTTGTCAGTAACCAAAAATAATTTGAATTTGGGGTTCCATGTTGGGTTCCATTTTGGAAGCCATTTTGGCTGTATCTTGGGCTCTCAAAATGGAACCCAAAATTCAGATTATTTTTTGTAGTCTCAAAATGGCCCCATTTAGGGGGGGGTCCATTTGTGGTTCCATTTCGGGTTCCATTCGGTTTTTTTGCTTCCCAACCCCAATTTTTACTGTAACAAATGCGATCATCCAGTTTGGCGGGCCATCGAAGAAGAGTTAGTTTCGGGCTCCCACCTTGGCACCATTTTGAATTAACAAAAAACATGAGCGAATTTGGGTTACCATTTTGGGTTTCATTTCGGGGTACATGTTGGGTTCATTTTGGGTGCCATTTTGGCGTCCACTTTGGAGCCTGGGAAATCCAGTTGGTCGCGTTTGGGATCCCAGGGGGACACCATTTTGGGGTCAAATGGTGGATCCACCAAAAAACATTTCTTGGACTACCTTTTCGTCACAAACCCTTAATTTTTATTGTGGAAAATTGAAATCCAAAAGTCATGCAGGAAAAAAAGGTAATCGCGGGTAATCCGGGGTAATCCGGAGTATAGGGGTGTGGGTCCCCTAAAAGAAACTAAGAAACTAAGAAACAAGCATTATTAACACTCCGCTGGTGCCTGGCGGCACGGTGGCGGATAATACAACATAAGATGGACACAATAAAGGCCATCAACAACGCACCGGGTCACATGAGAGATCTAGAATCTCTATTGCTCCGGGCCTTTGTTCAAATATGAGATGCTCTTCATAATTGTGAAGAGGTCATCTGGTCTGGAGCTGTGGGCGCGGTATATCCCTATCTAGACACCGTGGCAAACCAATTACATGGAGTTGGACTGGGGGAATTTCTCCGAAAACCTTAAATACTTGGAGTTGTTTTCCCCACGGTGAGGGGCCCCACTGTGGGGAAACCCATTCCAAAAGTTCAAACGGAGCTAAAACAGGACCGCCCTATCCACCCCTTCCCAACCATGGGGAAACCAACTCCAGAACTTCAAACGAATCTTAAATGGATATCTGGGAAGGGCACCTTTTTTGGAGTGTTCGTTGGGGTCCAAAATTGCTTTGTTCAAACCTCCGGAGTTGGTTTCCCAACGGTGGGGCGGGGCTGGGGGAGGGGTCCCGTTTTAGCTTCGTTTGAACTTCTGGGTTGGTTTTCCAATGGTGGTGCTGCTAGTATTTGGACTATTTCCCTTCCTTTGAGCATATGGAGTTAGTTTCCGCACGGTGTTTTTCTAATAGTCATACCATTCCCTACCTTCCGTTGAACACCTGGAATTGGTTTTCCAATTGTGAGTTTGCAAGTATGGTTGACATGCTCGCAAACTCACCGTGGGGAAACCAATTCCAGATGTTCAAAGCAAGGGCAATGGTCCAAATAATAGCGAAACCACAGTGGGTAACCAACTCCAGATGTTCAAATAAAGTTAGTGAATGGTCTGAATACTAGTATACAGACAGATTTACATACATATTTGTACATATATATATATGTATACAGTATATATATATATATATATGACCGAAGCTTTCGGTGGCATTGAGAATTGCTGGAGTTGGTCCCCAAACCCACCGCGGGGAAGCCAACTCCAGAAGTTCAAACGAAGCTAAAACGGGATCCCCACCCCATCGGCATCCCTGCCCAACCGTGGGGAAACCAAATCCAGACTTGTAAACGAAGCAGTTTTGGACCACCCAGATATTCTGAAAATATTTCATATGAGCTTCGCTTAAAGTTCTGGAGTTGGTTCCTCCACAGTGTCCACCGTGGGACAGCAATTCCAGAAGTTCGGGCGGGTAGATGGTGATATGGCGCGGTGGGATTTTCTGTTTGATGCTGGAGACTGTGTGCCCAGAATGACCTCGTCGGACTTGTGAGGATACCCAGGGCAAGCTGATTTTGATTTGTGTTCTTCATTCTTGAAATGCCAAGTGTTCAGCAAAGTGGTAGTTGAAAAGCTTCATGTCGTTGGCCCAAGAGGCAGGTGGACTCTTCTATCAGGAGGGGCTGATTCTTTCCTGGTCAGGGTGATCGCAACCTGATGTAATAGAATACAAGCTTACAGTATCATGAAATGCTTCAAATTCAATGAAATCCAAAATCATTTCAGATACTCGATCTACAAAATTTGATTAAACCAACAATACAAAGACCGCCCAGTAACAAAACAGTGGTGCCCCACCCCAGTGATGATTTGTGTATATTTGTTTGCTTTCGCTGATTTCCGTGATTTTGAATCCCCCGGAGGGCACGTCCAAAGAAGGGCAAGTAATCACACGGAACCAACAACATTTATTACAAACCCTATACATTCCGATTAGAAAAATTGCACTGCATTGCCAACGTATTCGACATAATGCTACCTAACACATATTATAATGGTCTGTAGGGTGCATTGGCTTGCCTCGCACACAAATAACCCTAACCTTGGACTGACAACCCCGCCCCTTCTTGGATTCATGCGCCTCCCCCAGCAAGGGGGGGGGGTACTAATCCAAGACAGGATATACAAACACGCACAAATTTTAGCACAAACACGCACATTGGAGCACACAAATATACACAAATTTAGTTCAATTAACAAGGAAGGGGGGCGGGTTATGAATACAATGTCAGGGTCATTCAATGGTCGGCAGGGTCCATTGGCATGCATCGCACACAAATGCATGCATCCCGGTCTTGCTTGGGCGTACTTTGAAGTTCTTCTTCCGACAAATTTTCAAAATATGGATTCGAGCACAAACTGACCGCCAAAGACGCCACAGGCACAAAAACACTGGCAAATTCGACGCCTCGGCGACCTGAATGCCATGGACCATGTCCCGGAACAGGATTGGGCAAAAAACCTTGATTTTGCTTTACCGAGCAAATCCCGGGGCAACAAGGTACTTCTTCATGTGTTGGAACTTAGCGCTCAACAAGGTCCCCATCCTTAGCAAGGAAGAATTCCTGAAGGAGCTTCTGCAGCCATTTCATCTGCTTGCAATCTGCCTGGTTTAAAAGCCAAAGCAAATCATGCGAATATTGTGCATTAATTTTCTTGATTGTTCATTATATGGCAAGAAAGAATCCTGAAGGAGCTTCTGCAGCCATTTCATCTGCTGGCAAACTGCTTGGTAAGAAACTCGTGTGCATATTTGTGCATCAAACTTTTTGATTTTGCTTCATATGGCACTTGGAAGGCTCTAGAGGAGCATGAAATGGTTGTGGGAGGCAGGCTAACTCAGATTTACTGGCTAAGGGACGTGCTTCAGCGATTTGTTTATTTGTTTGTTCTGGCTTGTGTGTGGATTTTCGAGTTGTTCAATTGTTAGTTCAAGCCAAAAACAGCTATGTATATATATATATATCGAAAATATTGGCGACCTTAGTGCCGCGATTGCAGCCTTAGGGCTGACGTTGTGGCCTTAAGGCCGCCATTGTGGCCTTAAGGACGCAAGTGAGTCTGCGAAGATTGTCGGTGAGGCGAAAAGAATCAATTGATGTGTTGTTGCCCACTTCGATCCCCCTTGGAGCCTCTTCCTGGCAGTCAAGGCCTTCACAGTGGGTTTTTAGACTTGAGCATAAATGGCAAAAGCAATTGTATTAAACACCAGAGAATTCTTAGGAGGCCCACAAGTATGAAACCTATTATTCAATCGGTTTGATATGGATGCACACCCACTGTGAAACGCACACGAAATAGTCTACCTCATGCATTTCCGTATCAATTCCATATGTTCATAATACGTGCGGGCCAGCCTTAACATATATCAGTGCAGTACCGAGTTCATTGTTTGCCAGTGAGATCGCATTAACCCCCAAAATGATAAAATGGCACTCGCCCGAAAAATTGTTGCGTCCCATCGTGCTCTTCACGTCTCTTCCCAATGTTTTGAGCCCCGCCCGAAAAGCGATTTCCTTGCCCGTCTTCGATTCCAAGATGTCAGCATCCTGCAAATCTAAGTAACACGAGGTAGGCTAAGACAAGGAAGCTGAATATTCCATTTTGGGGGCTGGAAGATTGGCAACGAAGGGCCTTGTCCAAGTGCAAAGGAAACGAAGCGAAACAGGCTAAGATGAGTCAGCTGAGTATCAGTTGAGTATATACTTCATGGTTGGGCAAAGAAAATTGGGTCACAGAGCTAAAGAATTTGAGAAGCTTAGCAAAGCTACGCCAAATAATCTCAACGCTCCATCTTTGTTGTCGAACCCGGTACAACTTTTCCAATTGAATTGTCTTATCTCTGAGGTCCGGAACTGGGTTCATTGCTTCCATGCCGGAATCTCGTGCCCACACCATTTTGGATGACGCCCATGAGGAGAAGATTGTTCATTGTACGTTCACATATTCTATGAAAACCCACCATTCGAACTGAGGCTACTGCAGTTTGAAACGTTCCAGGCCCCAGATCCCAATGCAATTTGCGCATAACTATATGCAAGGGTAACCTCTCACCTCGACGTAGACACACTTAGATAATTCGCTTGTATTCGGCAGGCCAGTGGGACGTACTTTGCACAACCAGCTATGTTGGTCAGGCACTTCTTGATATCTTGTCCTCACCAGTTGATAACACACATAGCTCTCTTTTCCAACATACGGTGAAGTCGCAATGTAAGGTCGACGCCTTGGTTTCGCGAGAGGGTCTGCCGTTCTCTTGTTTTGCATTATTGTTCTCTAGGCTTTGCATTGCCATTCTCTCTCTGTTGCTCTCCGATTGGAGGATTTCAGAGTCTGCCGTTCTCTTTCCATGCTCTCTTGTAAACAACTTCTCTGTACGGTAATAGGAATACCATTCTCGAGTACCGTGTACAATTTCACTATTCACTATCATAATGTGTGTATATATATATCCATGTACAAACTCACTACTCATTATAATGTGCATATATACACATGCATATACATATCTTTATATAATCGAGCTTGGGAGCGTCTGTCGGGCTTGCTTTGAGCCGCACTGCCCCTTCTCTTCAGGACCCGACGAGCCCTGGCGTTGTAGCACTTAATGGAGGTGTGACTGACAAACAGAACGAGGAGACGAGGGCTACAATGCTTGATACGATTTGTACAAACTCCTGCCTTTGTTTATATATATATATATATATACAGACAGTAATTTGTGTATATGCTTTGCATTGACCTTACCTATTATCAATATACGGACATGTCGGGCAAAATAAGGGCACAGGCGAGCCAGAGCACAGATGAATATGTATGTGAAGTGAAATTTCAAATCAAAATGAGATGTTTAATGACATAAGTGATATATTTAATGACATATGTCAAAATGATAGTGCACGAATTCCAACAAACATATCATGATATCATTGAACAAGAAATCAGGCACTACTCGGAAAACGTTGTATAGCCTTGGCAGCCATCCACGAAGGTAGGATGGAACCTCCATCCCTAGTTTTGATGACCCCAGATAAAGGGTTGAAATAACAGCAGGTAGTTGAAGTAGTTGCAGTTTGATTTAAACACTACAGTGTGTTTGCACACCGTCTGCGGCAACATCAGAATACACAAGTTCACTATACATTAACTATTCACTATACAGTAGGAGGTATAAATATTGCAAGAGTTTAATAACCCACAGCAGTTGCACAATCGGCCAGTAC
>Ga0099797_101390_pt1 | contig 12893 bp, 16 predicted proteins | sample Uncmet_Sort48C_1_FD_89871 | JGI IMG/M metagenome (GOLD analysis project Ga0099797, IMG submission 89871) | Marine eukaryotic communities from CALCOFI LINE 67, Pacific Ocean - C012_Sort48C_1 | ecosystem: Environmental > Aquatic > Marine > Oceanic | place: Pacific Ocean: Monterey Bay | collected... | reverse complement strand
TTGCGACCTTGGGCCTGCTTGGGTGGCAAATTTCCCCAGATTAGTTTAGCTCCCCGACCCCCAAACCCAAAAGTGAAGCTTAATTGCTCGGGTAAACAATATTATTAGGACATAAAAACAAAGAATGATACAAAGGTTTCCCTGGACAAACCAATCTCATACAGAATATATCCTACTAACAAGCCAAACAACACGATCATTTGGATGGGTTGTATTATTTATAGGGACACTGGGACACAATGAGTAGTTCCAAAAACTGTTTTGCCAAATTGTTGCAGGTATTTGTTATGAACTTAATAGAGAGAGGCCTTCCAAATGCTGGGCAAATTCTGTATGACACATCAGGGGACAGTCCCTGGATGCTCCATCCGGGGGGCTTCATGTCCAGAATTTATACATGATGTTTGTGGGGCAGGATATCCAATATGGTGGGCGAGCTTATGACGCTAAACGAAAACAATTAAGAGTCTGGATACCAAGCTCATTTTTTTGCTTCACCGCCACATTACGAAGTCTCACGACTCCCAAAGGCACCTCATTAAAAAAAAAAACAATTTCTCAACGAGCTTGGATAATGTCAGCACTGACGAATCTTCCGAAATCATGCTGACAAAAGACTGCCAGCATGGAGAAATTGCAAGGACTATACAATCTGATGACTTGCTTGACGAGCCCCAGCTTCAAACACACACTTTTTGCTAGTATATGGGGGCGCGTCAACAATGAGAGCAATGCAACAACCCAAAAGTATGCGGAATAAATATATATATATATATATATATATATATATATATATATATATACTGTACCATTCTCAATAATGATTCGTTTGTATCTTGAGTGTGATATATGTTTCGTGTAGTTACTGCAATTGGTGATTGGCCAGCTGAAGGCACGAGAAAGCTGGCTCCTCACCAGAAAACGCAGAAAGATGTCAAAATTAGCACTTCATATAGGCCGGTGTGACCGATATTAGCGCTTCACTGTTGTCACCGACTAACAATGTCACCATGTCATCTCACAAGTGCACTACACCCATGAAGTAGGTGTATGATGATTTAGTCCTTCTTTGCGCTGACCTGGGTAACTGGCGGGTTTGCAGGGAATATGCCAATGTGGACTGCACCGACAAAGATGGTGGTGGCATAGATGTGCAAGATGTGTGGCACAACCACATCTGAATCAGCCTTGAACATACTGTAGCAGGTGTAGCCTGCTGCTAAAAAGGCACCGACGCCGAGCATTTTACCGTTGATTGGGTTCCACTTCACACCAGAAAAAATGGTAGCAAGCGTAAGCATGAGAAACCCACCGAATCTGATCATCCTCACCAAATCTGTAGTTTTGGCACTGAACTGAGCCTTCACCGGGCCGACATCCTGGAACATGTAGTCGGGGTAGAAAAGACAGATGAGTGACGCGATAATGAGATGCAAGGCAACCATATCGGAGGTGTTGCCATGGTTGTTCTTGGTTTTCTCAGTCTTCTCAGGCAACGCATTGGAAGGGAATAAACAAATCTTGAGCGAGCCAAGGAACAGCACAGCGGCGTAGACATAAAAAATGCGAGGCACGAACACATTCGAGTCAGCAGAGATGGTGGTGTAGACGAGGAAGCCTGCCGTGAGAAAGCCGCCGACGCCCGGCCCCTTGCCATTGATTTTGTTCCAGCTCACACCAGAGAATGCGCATGCGAGCATCAGAAACAAGCCAGCACCGACTTTGATGATTAAGTCCATGTCTGCGGTCTTGGTGTTGAACTGGGCCTTTAGCGGGCCCAAGTCCGCGAAGAGGGTATCTGGGAAGGCAAACAACTGTATGGCGATCGCAAGCAACATAAAGAAGACTAAATCGGTCAAGTCCCCATGCGCCATAGTGAGCACAGAACTACGTATGTCAATCAAGTGTGCGATGACAAATATGCTGGCACGGCGACTTGAGCCAAAATGGCTACGGATACAAAGCACATGCTGGAATGGTACTTTTTACGAACTCAAACACAAACTGAGCCCAGAATCTAGAATTATCACAAATAAGACCTGATTTATGTATTCAATTTCGAAAGGTATGCTATGAATATCACCACACTGCCCAGAAACCACGAAATGCATCAACAACTGGGTTTGGGGTGTGGGGTCTGGGGTTCGGGGCTGCGGAAATTGTTTATACATAGTTGCAGCTCTTGTGTTCGATGTCCAGTCACACCATCCTTAGTTATATGCCGAAGGCTGTCCACCCAACTTTGTGCAAGGTACCTTTGGCCGCCCCCATTGCATGGGATGAAGAAGTATATAATACATATGTGGATATGTAACAATTTGTATTGACTTGCTGCAATATTGGCTGAGCATCCTAAGCAACCTCTCCAGCAAATGGCATTGCATTGAGCATCCTGCTTACTCACGACCCAGCCATGAAACAAGCCAATGTCCAAGAGATCGAAGACCGCTAACTCCTGTGTGAGGCAATGTACGGCGACGGCACAGTGAACGACCTTCCCCTCTATAGTTCAACAAGGTGTCCTATAAAGTGTTATAACGATTTTTATTATTGTTTTGTTTTGGAAGGCATTGCGATTTTTTTATTAAATTATCATTATATATGTATATATATGTATATATATGTATATATATGTATATATATGTATATATATGTATATATATATATATATATAACCTTACCCCCATGATTAATACCCCCGCAATTAAAATAATAGATAATCAATTATCTAAATATTTCATGGAATTCCGGTAAAATCCACGGGTGATTAAAATAAACGGTGAATAAGAATCGGGCAAATTAAAGAAATTATTAATTAATTATTCGGGCCGGTGTTTTCACGGCCCTAATTCAAATCCTTTCGATAAAGGTCATGAGGAGGGGGTCGTGAAGCCCATGAGGGGGCGTGGGAGGCTATTCGGGGGGGGGGTATTTTGACCACTGCGTCTTAATCACCCGTGGTTCTTTGAAATTCACAGGCCCGCCCACCAAATCCAGGGGGGGAGGGTTTACGTTCAGAGGGGGGTTTATGAATCACAGGTGAAGGTTATATATATATATATATATATATATATTTGTAGGAGGCCCCGGGCCCTTGTAACAATCAACTTCTTGAGTTCTTGCATGTGGTGCCAAATTTCATCCCCGATCTACTTCCGACATACAAAGGTACCTTCTCTGTCGAACTCTAAACATTCAGGCCACCCCGAACTCATCGTTGCAAAGGCCCGGGGCCTACCAATATATATATATATATATATATATATATAATTATATATATATATATATATATATATATATATATATTAAACCAATCATATATGAGCAACATCCTTGTATCACCTTATAGGAATCATAATTAAACTACAAACTAGTGCTGCAACGCAGACGGCGTCAATCACCCCGCTTTTTTCTGGCCCCCCCAGACCGCCCGCCCCCGCCCCCCGCGTTCCTAAATGTGACAAATATGTTAAATGGAAGGCAAGGGGCATGGTTTTATGACCATCGCCGTATATACTCAAAATTGATCAATAGTGCTCCCGGACAACTTCATACCAATAATACGAAACCTCTAATACCGAACACAAAACAACGATACAAACACGCACACTCTGATGATTCACTACCGGTTACCAAACAATACACACCTACACCAATACCCACAACACCATGTCGAACAAACACAAACATAATTCAAAACACATACTCAAACACACAATATACACACGGTAAATACACATAGCTATACACGAATACCATAAGAATTAAAAGCAACTGAAACACATGTCTGGTAATCGTGGGTGAGCTTTCGACAGCCCCTTTTTCAAGGGTCTGGAGGGAGAGAGAAGTACTGGAATGGTACATTTGACGAGGTGGGCATGAATCGGGTCCAGAAACGACATATTTTTACAAGTAAGGCATGACTTATGCATGTAAATTCGACCACGAATGCAACAATGCAAAAGACACGCATAAGATGTTTCAACTGGGCTCTGGGGTTCGGGGGTTTGGAACTAAACCAAATACTAGCGACCCACATGATGTGGGGCAGCCTTCGGCCGCCCCTCGCCCCATGGTGGCCACCGCCTCCGGCGGCCACCAGCAGGTGGAGATTCATCCTGTGGTGCGCTAGTATCTTCAGCATTTGCCTCCGCTTGCACTTTCCGTTTTGGCCCCATATTGTATTGTAATTCCAACCCGAGTGGAGCCCCGAATCCATATTTTTTCCAGTTTCCCTGGATTCATATGCTATCAAAAAATAGATCATTAGTGGGTGAACCAGGGCATCTCGGTGCACGGAACGAAGAAGAGCAGAGTGACGGGTACGCAACCGCGAGAATAAGAAGCCACCGGGCGAAGAAGCGGCACAACAAATCAAACACATTGTGATTGTTATTACATGTAGCAAGACATCCAAGCACACAACAATACATCCTACTACACCCAAACACACAGCGATGGCTGTATTGCATGTAACAAAGAGAACAGAAAACCATAGCAATGTTTTTACATGTCTTACCAATCATGCAAGTGATCAACACGGAATGTGTTTTTTCTAGGCTAAGTGAAAGCAAAAAGTGGCGACCAGCCGGCCACCGGACGAAGCCGCGAGGCCGAAGCAGCAGACACAATTCACTGAGCGCCAAGCAGCTTCGGTGCCGTAAATAGGAGTGAATTCGACACTTTGTGCAGTAAATCATAACGAGGTCCACGTACTCCGAGGGCCAAGCGACTCTGGTGCAGCAGGTACAGTTGACGGTACTGATTAGGCTTAACCTGGGCTATATTGCAGCTTCGCGATCGGATCATCCCACAAATATTTGTTAATTTGTTCACCAAGACTGCAGAAAAATGATCTCGGGCTGATATTCGGTGTATCCGGCTCCAAATAACCTTGCTCCTCTTTGTTTCGACTGTAATTCAGGAATTGCAAAGATTTGGTGGCCGGACGAAACCGCCGTTTTTTGTTGACCCAACACGAGCTGTCCCACGACAAGTTTCAATGCTCGACAACCGTTGAGAGCAACAATTATTACTATACGTAGTTTCTGATATATCGCCATGATTCGGCATGTCAAAGGCGGTACCAAATCCAATGCCGGATTTAGTTAGAAGTTCTTTTGATATTTCTCACAAGTTTTCTGAATATTTCCTATGGGGGTGTGGCAAAACTTAGACTGCCAACCGTAGCGAGGTGTTCGACCCATCGTGCAATAAGCAACAATGTTTTTGAGCCATCGTGCTCCGAGGTGCCCCTAAGCCCAGCCCAGCAATGCAGACTTAGATAGCGATCCCATGCCCCACCCCAGGCCACTCAAACAAAAAAAAAAACTGAACCCCACACGTGCACACAAAAAACACACAATACAATGACAACCATATTTATGTATATATATAGAGAGAGAGAGATCGAACTATTTTATTTACATGTAAAAAACATAATGAATTACTTGTGCACTTACATGTAATCGTGAAGGGAAAATAGCATGGAAACATGAAACATAGCGGAATACTTGTTCGACTACATTCAAACAACAAAACACAACGAAATTCTGTTTATTTACATCTTGATAAACAGATACTTTGCTAAGTTCTAGGGCCACTAAGCCCAACCGGGAAATTCAAACTTAGAAAGCGATCACCCAGCCACCACCCCCCACCCCCACCACCCTAAACACCAAAAAACAAAAACACATGTATAAATATATATATATATATATATATATACAGAGGGCTCTTTTCTGATTCGGCTCATTTCTAATTCGTCTCATTTCCAATTCGGTGCACTTTGGGAGGCTGGTGCTCCAAAAAAAACAGCAACAAGCTGGGGGGCTTCGCCACCCCAGATCTCCTCAATGGTGGCCTTACGGCCGCGATTAGGTCGGCAAAATTGACCGCTTGACCGCTTGGGCGGCAAATTTCAACACTATTTTTGTAGCCCCCCGGACACCCCACAATGGGGCTGATTTCTGTTTCGGCTTCTCTCTCACTCGGCTCATTTCTCATTCGGCGCGCATGCGCCCAATTAGAAAAGAGCCCTCTGTACTTAGTATAAAGAGATATACATAATCATTCCCTGCGCATGACATTCAGCAGCGCGGAAGTCGCCTTCGTGTACTCAAACTCCGAGACGCCTGGCAAGCAGATACGACGCCAGCAAAAGCAAGTGCAGACACAATCGACAAGCCAAGAGAGGCCCCTTAAAGGTAGTTAATACTAATGGAGTTCGTGGCTGAGCTTTTATGATAATGATATCTTGGTCTATGTCTTGGCCTAAAACTGATCCAGCAGTACAAAAACAACTTCAATGGACGAAAACATTCAAAGAAAGTGCTGTTGAGCAAGAATTCCACAGAAAGTGCTGTGCGACCACTTGCAAGGTCGCACTTCGGTTGAACATGCTCTCACCTGTACAGCACTTGTGCCAAGAATTCAAGACACCTGTTAGACGCTGCATAATACTATAGTGGGTGAGCTTTCGAGGCTCAAAAAATATGGACTCTTGTAAGAGTTCTGGAGGCAGAGGATTTTTGTTTCCCCTCTCGCTTGCGCTGCACAAAGTAGCCAATGAGTCCTACGAACAGTAAGAATTGGGCAACCAACATGCAATGAAAATGCAAAGACAGAACAAGAAACTAGAGATCAAGGTAGAGGGATGAAAAGCAATGCAGTACATTATGAGTATGGGACCATAACAGACCAAAACAAGCCATAGCGGAGAGAAATGCTAGGATGGTACTTTTTGACAAAACCGGGCACGACCTGACTCCAGAATCAAGAACTCTGACAATTGAGATTTGATTCATGCAGGCGATTTCGCAACGAATGCAATAAATACTACGAGGTCCACAGAAATGCTGAAGACCTTAAAAAAACAAGTTTAGGGTCGGAGGTCTGGGATTGGGGAGTTCAGGGGTTCAGGGCTCTCTCTCTCTCTCTCTTTCTCTCTCTCTCTCTCTCTCTCTCTCTCTCTCTCCCTCTTTGTGCAACAAAAAAAAACAGAAACGCACACACACACATCTCAAACAAAGGTTCGAGAAACGCTCTGTCATCTTCTGTTTAGCGCATAAGTGTATAAATATTATATATATATATATGCATGCATTTGCCAGGGAAGCTATAACACTCAGGGCATACATTGATAGCGAAAGAGCTTACAAGGCAATCGATCAGTGGTTCCAATGTGGCGCGGCCGCTGCCAGCAACAAGCCCACAAAGAGAAAGAGTCAGAGAGAAAGAAAACAAAACCAACTCGAATGATATTGAACCATTTAACTGCCTTACAATTTAATATAAATATTTACCCAAACCGTTCGATCTATGATTTCGCCTAGCCCGAATCCAAAGCTCCGTGGGTGGGCTGTCTTGATGTTGTCTATTTGTTTAGAACCAGGAAAATCATCGATAACGTTGTGGGCCATACACTTAAATGAAGTGTACATTATATATATATATATCCGGATAATCACAATACGTCCCTAGTTTTATCCAGTCAGGTGCAGGCTGAAACACATATCTCTCAAAACCCTAGCGCCCACCGTTCAAATTTAACACTCTCAAACTTGCATCCTTCTGAACACAATTCCTGACAGCACCCTGAGCTCTAAGCAAATTTCGCCGACTTACTCACGGCTCTAAGGCCGGGATTGTGCGTGTCTGGGGGGGGCGAAGCCGCCGAAGCTTGTTGCGGGGTTTTGGGCGGTGCCAGCCCCCCACCACGAGGAAAAAGTGATTAGTATTAATATTTGTTTTTTGGGGAAATCTCAAAATGTGTGGTTCTCGCTGCTCTTACAAAGGTTTAAACATTTCCATATACAAATTTGATGCGACAAACACACCAGATGCATGTAAAAACGTCACGACCTGTTTTGAAGAGACCCAGAGCCGTAAAATAGGGTTTAGGGATCTGGGGCCGGAAATACTGAAAATCCCGATCAACGGTCTAAGCGGCCGTTATGTTTTTAGGCAGCGAGCACGTGTGGGATATATGATGCATGCTGAAATGCAGCAAAGGCTGAAATGGCGACCTGCAAACTTGCAGTTTACGTCGAGCCCGACCTTATGCATGGAGGAAGCTACATGAAAATGGGTGCTACCAAATACAAATAGAATATATATATATATATATACATATATATATATATATACTAACCTCTATCGCAATTTCCGCGTGATGCCTCGGAGGCTTTGGAGTCTTACCGGCTTCGCAAACAAACCCGACGCACTGTCAGGCACCGCATATCGTGCAGTTGTGTGTTCGAAAACAGTACTGTTCAGACCACTCTAGCTACTTTCCACGCGCAAGCACATACCATTCACTACACCGGAGATACTCTGCCTCGAACCGGAGTGTGTTTCGAAATATCTTGTCGCCGGTAGAGTAGCTACTTTGTGCGTGAAACCACATGCTGTTTACTGCACCGGAGCTACTTTGCCTCGAAACGGAGCCACATTACCTCGAAATTACATGTTGCATACCATGTCGGAGCCACTTCGTGCACGAAAGTCTTGCGATTCACTGACAGGTAAAAACATATTTCTTATTTAGTGCCCTTCGGCCAAACCCACTCTGCGCAGTCACTTCCGAAACCACCATTCGGCATCACCATTCGAAATCACATCCCTTTATCCCTGGACTCGGATGCCCCCTTATTCTGTTCTACCTAGGACCGTGCATGAATATGCACGGGTCCACAATAGTATGATATGATAAATTTAGCATGGCATAAGAGCCAATAGGGCAAGTCAACCTTAACACCCAAATCCAATAATTTCGATTGTTTCCTCCAGGTGTTTCAAATTTAGATTAGCACGATTAGCATAGGGTGAGATGCCTTAGTCCGAAGGTGGAGTTGCCAATGGAATGCAACTACTGCTGACTGTTGCAAATAATCCGCCGCAAACCTGCCAGGCACCAATGGAGTCTCTCTAATGCCCTGCAGTCTGCCAGTCTGCAATTTCGTGAATTTCCGATAAATGGGCACACACAGCAAAGTCCCAAGCATTCTCGGGCATTCCCGGGCAGACCCGTATGACGTCTTCGGAAATTGAAAACAATGATTGCGCTGCAGATATGTGTCGATCCTCAGAAAAGGGGCGGCCAACGAACGGTCATAATCTAACCAGAAATGTATACTGGCTTCTGTGGGACTCCTTGGGGTTCATTGGAGGCCCCCTTGAGCATCTTTGGGCTCCCTTGGCGTCTCTGAGGCACGATAAAATGGAATAGCAATGTACAAATCTCGAAACAGTGCAAAGCGGGAAGGCACCCTGAGCTCGCCGGAGTGGTCACTCACTCCAATACCGATCTGTTGGTTTCCATTATTTTGAACCTCCGGACGGCATGCCAAGAATAGGACACGCAATCATACAACAAAACAAGACTTATATATTAAAAAAATGTTTGTGTGGGAAGAGGCTCTGGCTTCGGCTGCACACAAAGACTAATATGAAACATCAATTCAAAATGACTAACAAGTGTATATATAGAGAGATAACAGATCAAACTTACGAGTTATGCCACAACAAGAAGTACATGCACTTGGGTCACACTCCCAGTTTTTGCTACAGAAAACAACCTGCGGAAAAGACCTCGGTCGAGCGGCTCAATGATATACAAAACGCAATGGGAATCAACATAATATCATATACGTATCTAGAAACACTGGCGTACAAAATCAAAACAATGAATGAAACAGTAAACAACAATGTATATTTCCCTACTTCCTACGGTGAGGGGGCGCCGAATATAGTGGGCCCCCCACACACTGCGCCGCGCATCTGTGTGTCCGTCAGGGAACGTCCCAACTCTTATATAAAGTGATATAACAAACATGATCAAATGCTGCGAAACTGCATCATTAGTTGTCCTAGAGATATCCTATTGAAGGCGTCCGTCCGTCGGGAATGTCCAACTCCCACACAAGATGAAACATTGAACAGCATAAACAAAAATACTTACCATATGTTTTCCCCTATACGGTAGGCATTAAAGATGTTGCATGCAACAAGTTGGAAAGCCTCTCATATAAAAGGAAAACTACGATAACATACAACACATATGTTTAAGAATCTCACCAAAATGCAACAAAACACGCAACTCCGGCCTGCACCCTGAGCTCTCGGGAGTGGTCCCTCACCCCAATACCGATTCTCATCGGGTAGAAACTGTCCCCGGTGCCATAAAATCTCTCATTCGATAATTTCGGGCAACTCCTGCGGCACCTTCGATGAACTCGCGGGCTTGACCTGATCATAGAGGTCCCGGGGTCTGGGGACCAGAAAATGGTGTTAAACATCTTGATAAAATCATTTGCTATTGAGGGGCCGCTAAATATGGTGGGCCGCAGTCGTCAAAGCACAGGCCCCCACATTGAGCCGAGGAAGGATCTCGAGGCAGGAGCTAAGACTCTCGCGGACGTTGGCAGCCCTGGCTGCCTGTGGACCTCAGGGGTCATATTTGGTATAGGCCTTTATATATATATATATATATATGTATACACATATATACGTGTGACCTAGTTTCACATAAGCCTTACGGCGCCGGCGAGTTTGTTACAAAGTAGAGTCCTAAGTAGTACAGTGACTTCATTGAATCAAAGGAACAATTTATTATATTTATGGTGTTTTCGAAGGCTTAGCAGATCAAAGCTTTGGAAGGCTCAGCCAAGCAAAGTATACTATGAATGGTGTTTTCGCAGGCTCCGCCAAGTAAATGCATGGAATTTGCTGAATGCTTCGAAGGCATATGCCCTTTGGGATTTGGGATTCTCGATCCTTCTCAAACTGCTAGCGCAACCTACTATTTAATATATATATATATATATACACATATATATATATATGGGTATATAGGTGTAGCAATATAATGTGTATACAGGGTAAACATATGGCAGCGTCCGGAAACTAGCCCAGGGAAATACGGGGACAAACAAAACAAAAACAAGGGGGTGGAACTTGGCGCATAAGCGGCAAATTCCACCGACTCAATCGCTGCCTCAAGTTCGGCATTGGGGGTCTGGGGGGCGCCACAAACCCAACAAGAGGAAAAAGCAATGCGTCCCATGCGCCCCCGCCCCCGGCCTCTATGGGGCCCTATGGGTGCATATGGCCCCGTTTGTTTTTGCTACCGAGGCGAACCGTACCTAAGCGGACACTGCCAAATATATATATATATATATATATATATATATATATATATATATATACGGGCAGACCCTTTGTGGTGCCAGCGGGTAGCCCGGAAAACACCGACATCGATACAACCAAAAACAAAGGTATCAAAGGATCAACTTTTGGCCGGGCCTCCTGGAGTTGATGTGATTCTTCGGTAAATTATCATAAATACACTCCAAAAGAATCGAGGGATCAACGTTGGCCCGGGCCCCCTGGGGTTGATCCCTGGGATTCCTTCGGGAAAAATGCAATGAATACATTCCAAAATTATCAAGGGATGAACTTTTGCCCGGGCCTCCTGGGGTTGATCACTGGGACTCCTTCGGCAAATTACAATGAACACATTACAAAAGTATCAAGGGATCAACTTTTGGTCGGGCCTCCTGGGGTTGATCCCTGGGACTCCTTCAGTACATTAAAATAAAAACATCACAAAAGTATCAAGGGATCAACTTTTGGCCGGGCCTCCTGGGGTTGATCCCTGGGGATCCTTCTGTAAATATCAATGAAAACAGTCCAAAAGTATCAAGGGATCAAATTTTGGCCGGGTCTCTTGGTTTTGCATCCTTATTGTGTGTCTCAAAGGTGAACACTCCTAGTAATACCTCCCCTTCTCCATTCACCCTTTCTCCTATTGGTTTGTTCCTTGTCTCACTCCCATTTGCCACCTGTCCTCTTCACACTCGCCTCCCACTGTTTTCCCCGATCTCCACCGCCCCCCCCCCCCCCCCCCCTTCCAAGAAACAAATTGAGAGTATGCTCAAATTTTGCTGGGAGATTGCTATGACACACAGGGGGGCCGCGGCCTTCGGCCATCGCATTAGAATCTATGGTCATGGTGTTGGATTGTCCTTGTTTGGCCTTGGAGGCCCAATTAATTCAAAATCTGTTGATTAAGCCACTTACGAAATTTGGTGCGAGCCAATACATGTATGTATAAAAAGGCGAACGTTAGATTTTTCTGCTTGTAGGAAACCACAGAACTCCATAAAAGACAAGTTGCCAAGAAAACACCCCTGGCCTGCCCTTTCTAAGGAAGTCTGGGCAACCATTTGTTGGTAAGCTTTCGAAGCTTAAGCAAATATCGGATAGTAGTTATTGGGGTTTAATACTAATGAGGTTTAATTCAAATGGGATTAAACCGCATTTAGATTAAACCCCATCCATAAAGAACATATAAGACATATGAGACGAAATATATTCGTTAGGGACATATAAGACATATGAGACGAAATAAGACATATGAGACATATGAGACGCAATAGACAGAACAGGGGGGCGCGGCCTTCGGCCGCCCCCCCTGTGGTGTCAATAAAAATAGAATATATTCCTTCTCATATTCCTTCTATATTCTCCATTAATGGGGTTTAATCTAAATGGGGTTTAATCCCCATTTTAATTACACCCCATTAGTGTTAAACCCCATTAACTACTATTCGAAAATATGTGTTTGGCCGGCCTGGGACCGCATAAATCAAATATTCAACTAAATCGGTTAGGATGATTACGCAAAATAGAGGCCTTGACTGGGTATTGGTATTAGTTGTATTCTTCTCACTAAAACTGAAATCTAAACCCTGACTTTCTCAATAATGTGTGGGTGATTTTTCTAGGTTTTTGTTTGTTTGTTAGGATCTGGAGGCGGATGGGAATGCTGGAATGCAGGACACACCCATGGCTTGCCCTTTCCAGGAAAGTCTGGGGAAGCAATTTCGTGG
>Ga0099797_101389_pt1 | contig 12893 bp, 7 predicted proteins | sample Uncmet_Sort48C_1_FD_89871 | JGI IMG/M metagenome (GOLD analysis project Ga0099797, IMG submission 89871) | Marine eukaryotic communities from CALCOFI LINE 67, Pacific Ocean - C012_Sort48C_1 | ecosystem: Environmental > Aquatic > Marine > Oceanic | place: Pacific Ocean: Monterey Bay | collected... | reverse complement strand
AATAAGTAAAATTGAAAATGTTGTAATGCACTAATGTGGCACAATGTGCTATAGTGTCGCTACTACTAATAATATAATGTAATTATAATAATTAATAATAACTAATAAATATAATAACGATGAATAATATAAAAAAAATTTAAATATTTTTATTTAATTACATGAGCGGTGAGCCGCCTACCAGCTAGCTACGATTATTAAAATTTCTTTTTATTTATTTAAAAAAAATAACAATAATAAGCACATAATTAACATATAATAACAGGTGTTTTAATACCACCTTATTATATTCAATATTGAATATGGTTATTCATTATTTAATTACATTAATATAAGTTATTATTTTATTAAAAATTAAAAAAAAATTATATTAACAAATTATATGCACAATAATATAAGTTTTTCTGCTAAGACGACATGTGATTGTTGGCCTGTATAAATCACTTGCTTTCCACCCATTAAATAAGAATCGATATCTGTATATATATATATGTATGTATTTGAAAAATGGCTAGCACTAAGTGTTAAAAAAAATATAGCATTTTTGTTAAGTGCTTTATATTTTGCTTCTTCTGTTGCTTGTTACTTCGTCGTTATTATCAAATGCTGAGCTAACGTGTTTGCATAATTCATTTACAAAATTTTCACATTCAGTTTTGCCACACTGTTGTGGAAACATCCAAAATATATGAATACCTGGAAATATTTTTAATGTGCATGAGACACCAGCGTCTTTTAGCTTTTTTGCATATTCAATACTTTCTGTTAATAATGGGTCATGGCTTGCAGCTGCTATGTATGTTAACGGCAAATTTGAAAACGAGGTGGCTAAATTTGGGCTGGCTAATGGATCTTTTGTTTCAGTTTCAGAATTTGGATTGTTGAAATAACATTTTCCAAAAAAATTCATGGTTTCTGCTGATAAAAAATAACCTGATTGAAATGATTGAAATGATCTACTGGTAGCACGACTGGATGGTGTATTATCAAAAGCGCCACACAACGGCGCCTGTATCTTTATTTGGTTATGAAGTCCATCTTTCACAGCTAATGATGAAGTTACTGCAGTTAAATTACCACCCGCACTATCGCCTGATATAGCTATTTTGTTTGAATCAATTTTATCACCAAAATTACCATTCGCAACATAATGAAAGACATCATAAAAATCATGTACAGCCCCTGGGAATTTAGTTTCAGGTCCTATTTTAAATACACACATATATTTATTACCATATATGTTAGCAAACAGTTGCTGTTGTTATTTTATTTATGACATAAATCTTGTGTATCGTATAGAAACTTACCCAATGAATAATCGACACTAATACATACTGCTTGTATTTTTTCGCATATTTTCATTATAAATGCATCGTATGCTCTTGGCTCTCCTAAAGTCCAACCGCCTTTATGTATAACACAAGTGTTAGTCGATGTTTATTATTGTTATTATTGTCATGTTTGTGAAAAAATATTTTTCGTGTGGAATAAATAAAAACCTACCTCCATGTGCATATAAAAAACAAGGCAACGGATTGCTATTGTTATTATTATTTGGATAATATGCAGTGCACGGTATATTGCGGTCGCTATGACGAGAAGATATAAATATTTTTTCAACTTTTACATCATTATCAGGTTTTTTCCACCCACTAAATATGCAGTTGGTTTGTTAATATAATGAAGTATGGTATCTGTTTTGTTAGACGATTGTTTTTATCGATATTGTCGCTATATACATAATTTTAGACAGTTGTGATAGAGATACTTTAACGTACAATAATTGTTCAGACAAAATAGCTAAATAATTTTTTCTTTGATCTTCTAGTGTAAGTTCTACTACCGGGCCTTTTTTTGGTGCGTTTAAAAGTTTTAAAAATTGCTGGGTGCCTTTGTTCAACTTATATTTATACGACATTGTGTGCTGACGATATTGTACAGTACATATGTCCGTGAATGCATGCCATTTTCTTGTGTATTGATATTGAGGTGCAGAGGTCTGTAATACAAAAAAACGCTTCAACACAACAACAAATTAATTATTATATTTGCACATTTGTGGTGCATTTTTTTTTCATTTTTTTTTTTATTTATTTATTATTATAATAATACCTGGTGGTAAAATAATAAAAAAAATATAATAATAATAATAATAATAATTAATAATAATAATAATAAATAATAATAATTAGAATAATAAAAAATAAATATAAAAAAAAAAAAAAAAAATAAATAAATATAAATAATGATAATTAATAATATAATACTAAAAATAATAACTACTATACAGAGAATAAATAAAATAAAAAATAATAATAAATAGGTATATATAGTAATAATTGAAATAATAATAATAATAATAATAATTTCAATAATTTCAATAATATAAATATAATATTATTACTATGCACATATTAATATGATACCTGTAATGATAATAAATAATAAAAATAAATAATAAATTTATGAAGAACAGCACCATCATGAAAGCGCAATAAGTTGGAATAATATACTGTAGCTAATACGAGGAATACAAATAAAAAAAATAATGATACGTAGTAATATATTATTATTATTATAATAATAATAATGGGGTTTGCATTTTTTTCCACAGTAAATAGTTTTATTTTTTTGTTAAAATCTCAGACCCGGTTTGAGATTTTTTTGAGATTTAAAATAAGACTAATTACAATAGGACAAAAAAATGTCTAAATTTCATACAATTTGGCCCTGAAAACTGGGTCTATTTTCGTGTGCTAGGAGTATAAAAAGGGTGAAATCCTACGACACTACAACAATAGTATAAAACTAAATAGGAGAAATAGCATACAAATGGCCACATTTTCGCATGTATATGGGTATACCTCAAATAAAAACAAATAAATAATAGCGTAAATAAGTATTGTTTTCTTTCTTTAAGGCCATATTTGAAGTCTCTCTCCATATAAATGGGTTCCCATAAATGCCATAGTCCATAATTATCTTCCGCCGGACTTGGTAGGTGTGCTCTACGCCTAAAAATAATAAGTTAAAGTTAATAATAAATAAGGTTATTTCAATATTGCCTGTGGTCCAATTATTAGTATTATTACATGTACTTCACATTCTGGTCAATTAGAATCTTTCCCGAATACTTCCAGAGTCTGTGCATCGCCTGATAGAAATATCTAGACGATTTAGATTATTATTGTTAACACCATCTGCCAGTGTTGTTGCTCGCACCTTAATTGGAATTACTTAAAGAGACCATCACTAACAAACATGATAGAAATGACAACTTGGCTTTACTTGATTTAAGGTAATTGTAAATTGGAGAGGATAAAAAGCTTTTAAACACACTAATGTCGTTGTTTTTAACCTTAAATCAAGTTTGTCATTTGGTGCGTTTTGCACTTTTCAATTTATTTATCATTATTTATTATTGATTTTTATGTCGAACTTCTATATTTTACAGTATATATTTGTAATACAGTATTGAAATACGAGTAGTTTTTTGAAAACCCTACTTGAAACTCTGGCAACGTTTGAAGAATCTTGAATATTTCAGCATATGATGGACACGTACAGTGCGACCTTCCCGTGCTATTCCCATCGTAATCCGTGAAGTGTTCTTACTCCTGGAGTTCTTCGTGGAGTTCTTTCACCCCAACTTGTAGTACTATATCTCCATAGTAAAGCGTGTTATACAACCTAATAAATATATTTTATTTTTTAGTAGTAGTAGGATTGAAGAAATCCAGGAAATATATTATTATCAATAATAATTAATAGTGTACTGTACTAACAATAATACTGCTAGGAAAATGAACACTTTACGACACATATTTAATTAATAATAGTGAGTGTACTGTTCTACACTATATACAGGAATGAACACTTTACGACACATACTTTCTTCGTTCACGCACACCCACACGTACTGGACGACTAACTAACATTTACAACGAAGACCTAGTAAACGCACGAGTAACATCGCAATACATATTATAATATACAGCCCTTTATCACAAACCAAAAACAGACAACCAGAAGCCACGTAGAACAATTTTTTATTTTTTTAAAAAGGTAACACAAACGTAATTTAAATATGGGAACTTTGCAAGAACAACCACAACATTATGACTCCCAAAATAATAATGCTGATGCAAACACACATATTGTGGAAACTAAACAATCGAAAAAGAGCATGCACCCTCGAAAGACTAGGCGTTCGCTTGCGGATTTACAACAACATTGGAGCTCAAGCAAACCACGAAGCATGGCTCTGCAAGAACGAAGCCATCGTTTGAAAAATAAAACTAGTGGCTCTACAAATGGTAGCAACAGCGACAACACAGAGTCGAATCATGATTTCTTATCAGCATTTGCACCACGAAGTCATCGACAACGCAATGCTTATAATGTAAGAGCACTTTCGAAGAAGCAAAATTCGCGCTATGGAAAGAATAATACTAGTAGTAGTAGCAGCAACAACAACAAGAAACGCCAAAATTCCGAATTGTATAAAACGCAGCTATGTGATACTTTTGAAGAATATGGGGAATGTAAATATGGGGATGCATGCCAATATGCGCATGGTAAACATGAATTAAGAGAAAAACCTGATATGGTCCAACCATCTGCATATAAGACCGTGCGATGCAAAAATTATTGGAGCAACGACAGTATATGTCCATATGGTAATAAATGTAAATTTGTACACGAAGAAGCCATTGGTTTCGATGCTGATAAATTAAAAGAAGTGAAAAGTCATTCAAAATACAAAACCGAAGAATGTAAAACATATAATGATCTTGGTACCTGTCCGTATGGTGATAGATGTGCATTTATACATAAACCAAAATTGACGACAGCGTTGTCAAGAGCGGCCGATCCTTCTGTCGATATAGCTAATAATATTGGAGGCGAAGCTAATTTATTGATAAATACTGGTGGAAGAAACTTAATTGCACGACGCCGTGTCAGTCAAGAGTTTGAAGACGATTTATTTGGTTTAAATTTTGCATCAAAATTAAATGAAGAGCAAACGAAGGACATTAAATTAAAAAAACAAACAGATTTAGCTAGTTACATTGATACATTAGCGACTATGGATACGGAAACTGGTAAAAATGGCTTATCGTTGTATACAGGTGCGCCATTAGTTCGTCAAAACAGTGCAGAACTGTTTCAAGAACATTCAAGGTTTCACAAATGGAGTCAAGTTTCCACCCCAAAAGAGCTACGACATTAATTCATGCGCCCCAATTATAATTATCAAAATATTTTATATATGCATGTGGTAATTTATATATGATACTCTTATGTACAAAAAATAACACAAACCGTATATGAAAAATACGGGAAGGAAAGTAAATAAATTTAAAATATGAATCTTTTATATACATCGCATATTACCATATATGTACTTGTACATACCAATATAATATATATATACTACCACGGAGTAATTGCCTCGGGCTAAAAAGAGAATTATACCGCAGAATAAAAAATAGAGCGTGGTTCTACAAAATATTAAATGGCTTTGAGGAACAATCTGGCATTGGTAAATGAAACATGTGTAATGTACGGTCACTGGTAGTCAACGGTGGTAGCTTTGCAATTAAAAGATCGACATTACTATCATGGTAAATATTTTCGTTCTTGTTATTATTATTATTTTCACCCATTAGCTTATTAACATCTTCCTCAATACATTTATACTTCTTTCGTCCACCTGGTAAAAATGACTCATTGTCATCAAAATCTTCTACGTGTTGTTCACTCGTATTACTGTTATTGTTTTTATTCTTCTTCTTATAAAGAATTCTATTGTGATTATTATTCAACTCCTTTTTTTCTCGTTTTGCCTTAATATTTTTCGCATGTCCATTTTTGCTTTTGTTTGCATTACTATCATATCGCGGTGGAGAGGATAGTACATCGTCGTCGTGTTCTAATCCTGTGTTGGCAAATAAAAATGACGACGATATGGACGTTTCTTCTTTATCAATTACATTCTTCTGTGGGTTTCTATTTCTATACATCGTAATCAAACTCAACAAAATCAATAGCAACAAAAAATTCCCATTCCCAGCGAGTATGTTGAACGTAAGATCCTATATGTCCACCGATGCAAGAACGTTCAAAACAAACCACCGGATGAGTTGTGGTAGAGGAAGGAGTTATCTTTTAGTGTGTAAGTGGTTTATAAGAAGAAGTATTAATTATTATATTTATTATTATTATTTAATATAATTATTATAATAAATTGTGCAATTCAACAAATTAAATTATTAATAAAATAATAATAAATGAATAAAATAATAATAAATAGTGCAATAATTATTTCAATAATTTATATTAATAAATAATTAAAAATTAATAATAAAGTTATATATTTTATAGAGCCCTATATTCAATATACGTAATTTCAATAACAATACATATAGAATTGATTTAACATAGAAATAGTATTCGAAGAAAGCGACCCACACGAACCAAATATAATAAACGGAGTCATTATGGGCAAATGGACGCTCGCCATAATATAAATCATCAAGTTTCAATTATTTAAATTTGATATTTCTATAGCGATTACATCGGTGTATGCTGTACTTGTTACTATATGTTTAAAAATTGTGGCGTCGTTTTTGGTTTTTGGGTGTACGAGCTCAAAGCTTATTAAAACTTACGACGTTGGCGGTTGTAGTCCACCTTCTTGTGTCATCGTCTTCTACCATATATATATACACAGTAATTGTTACTTTCTTTCTTTGCTGGAAGCTTTTGTTATCATGTTAGCACTCATTACATCATTTAGTCGTAGTATTCTACGCTATACTTTCTTGCCAGTCTTATTATCTTTTAGAATATTGTCAATATGTATATGTAATGGTGAAAAACGAAAATCAGCTCTTGAAGGAGTTGAGGGTGTAGAGTCTGAGTCTCTTGGTATGCAACTAAAACAAATGAAAGATAGTATCGTTAAAGAAATTAGGTTAGTAGGGACACCTTCTCCTAAGAAAGGGGCGTCGCCTGTATACAGGCCAAGTAATGTTGCTGAAGATAATGAAAATCAACAGGATTCTGGCACTGTATTATTGTTACAAGCGGCGAAAACAATATCTTGGGTTGAAAAAGTGTATTTCATGCAAGCTGTACATTTATTTTGTATTGGAATATTTAAAATGTCTACAGATATGAAAAGTCATAATCTGCACTATCTTGAAAGTTTTGGGAATTTACTTATGTGGCATCAAGGTCTTTATGCAGTTGTAACGCTATTAACAGTTGCTTTTAGAAATGATTACCCTTTTAATTTAACTGTCGTTTTACTTTCCATGTATTATTGCGGTTGGATACATGGTGTGAAAGAAGCATGTTGAGAGTTGAGAGAAAGTTATCATGTTGAAATTGTTTTATATGCGGTACTAACTCGGTGTAATGTTACATATATGCCAATAAAAATACCAGTACATTATATACACATACACACACACACACACACACACACATATATACCCCAATTGAGTAAGTGCATAATATTATAACTTATATATATTACCCCAAATACATTTTAAATGTAAATGATAGATGTAGATCTATTCGGAGTAGATTTTCACATTTTCCTACTTTGGTATCCTTTAAATAGTATATATGGAAGTATTAATCACAGGTATAAAAATTTTATTTAAATTAACGAGTAAGAACATTTAATATATATATATTTATAAGTAAGATTTAGTATATATATAAACACCAGCTACGAATACTAGACTTTGAGAGAGAAAGTGTGATGGAAGGAACGAGAGAATGAATGTCATTTATATACATATATATATTATTTACAGGGAGTAAAATTTTATTAAATCAATGAGTAAGAATTAAGTATATATATAAAAAATACGATTACCGTGTGTGTGTTATATAAAAAAAGAAAAAACGCCTACCTCCTACCCTTTCTTGATTTTCGTATTTTCTTCCTTCTTTCTTCCCTAGCTCTTCTTCTTTCCTCTATTAACCGCTTGTTTAATGCTGGATTATCTAAATTCATTGGAGAAATAACATGTGCTAAATTTTGCACGGTAGCTTTTATAAATCGAGTTTTATTGTGGTCAGGAGCTGGTCGATTGTTGTTGTTGTTGGCATTACTATTGCCACTGTTCATTGTGGGTGTTGATTTTTGGTAATACTTATTTTGTGATGGTGCCATAGAAGCATCTACATTCCATGGTTGTTGAAACGAGTGCTGCTGCTGCTGCTGCTGCTGCGGAAACTGTCCAAATCCTCTTCCGAAATGTCTAACATTATTCATCATCCGTGGATCATATCGTGATCTGAATTGCCTACCTTGTGATGACGGATGCTGTGGTGAGACATGTGGTGAAACATTTGGTGTTCCCCGTGGTGATGTCAAATATGAAGAATTTGATGAAGTTGATTGAGGTGAATACCCACCCATATAATTAGTATTATTGTTATTGCGATGCTGCTGTGGAGGAGAATACTGTTGTGTTGGTGAGGGTGACTGACGTTGATGCTGATGATGGTGTATTCGCGGTTGCGATTGATGTGGAGATGTGTTGATTGCAGGTGGGGGAGAAGGGTGTGAAAGGCGGTTTGCCATTTGCACGTTGTTGTCGTTGTTGATCATATTGCCACTACTGTTGTTCATGGTTAAGCCAATATTTCCTACACTTAAAGCATTCATCATTTGCTGCTGCTGCTGGGGTGGTATTCTTACTTCTTGTTGCTTTTGATGGTGGTGGTGCTGATGATGGAGATTCGGGGACGTGTTGCTTTCATTGATACCAAGTTTCGTTGCTTGTTGCTGGCGAGTAGCATGTTGTACTGTCTGTGGCTGTTGCCAACCCAACGGAATTTCCCATTGTGTACGCCCTGTGACAGTATTAAAAAAATATCGACGGCCATCTTCCGTAACGGCTTCACCCCATTCTCGTTCCGACAACGAATACCCGGGTGCAGAAGTATCTGATAAATTTTTGTTATTGATACTAGTACTCATATTTTGGATTTGGTGTGCTGCCCATGCCTGTTGTTGTTGTTGAGATGCGCGGTGGTGGTACGATTCTTGCTGTTGTGCGTATGGTGGAATTGGGCCTTTTTCGTAGGTCTGTTTGCTATTGTTGTTGTAGGGACTTGTGTTTTCATGATTATACAGTTGGTTCTGGTGCTGTTGGTGCTGCTGAACAGGCTGTTTTACGGCATTACTGTTATAGTATGGCCCATAACTGTTGTAGGACTCAACATGGTCTATAATTTCTGTTTCTTCTTCCTCGTATGCTTTGTCATTATCGTCTTCGTTGCTTTCTTCATTTAAAATATTATATTCCTCAATAATTACAGCGATTTCTTCGTAATTGTTTGCGAGGGAGATATCGTAGGCTGTAGCGCCGGCTGTATTTTTTATTGATGGATTGGCCGCTGTTTGTAACAACTGTTGCACCGCATTAAAGTTGCCAATTCGAGCAGCTAAATGCAACGCCGTATTGCCTTCAAAATCTTGCCAGTCCAACGTGTCTTCAATTAACTCGCACAATAAAGATACGACTTCTGTGTTGTGTTCCGATTCTCCTTGCGAGCAAGCAACGTGCAATGGAGTTCGGTTGTAATCATCGCAGTTGTATGGATTTGCATTTTTTTCCAGTAATAATTGTAGCGCTTGCACATTGCCAACGCTAGCGATGTCATGTAAACATGTTGCACCACCGTCACGTCTTACATCTAATATTTTCTCTACAAATTGTATATCCAGTAAAGTTTTTATAATTTTCATTCCAGGATTTGTAGTTGTACTGTTGTTTGTCTTTTCATCATTATTAATGTCAATGCTGTCCATATTTTTATTTTTATTTTTATTTTCCATTCCCGCATTTTTACATGCTATGTGCAAAACACTATTATTACGCTTGCCCAATAAACTTACATTAGCTCCTAATGATAATAAAATTTGTACAACATGGGATAAATTTAATTTAGTGGCAACAAGCAATGGTGTGTCGCCATCTTCGTTTGGTACATTAACCATATCGGGGTTATTAGAAACCAGCCTTTCGATTGCCATAGCAGTGACGCTTTCATCATTCTTTAAATTATTGCCCTTGTTATTAATTATTGAGAACAATGTCTCAGAAGCTTCATTACCAGGTGGTGGTTGGCCTAATTCAAAAACAGCAACACGTAACTCACGTACCCAAGAATGTGCATTTGGTGCATTACTTGCACGTAAAACAACATAACGACCTTTTGCTTGTAATGTAAAATAGTCATTTATAAATTCAGGTTTTGGCATTTCAACGCCTGGAGTAGATACTCCAACCGAAATTTTAATAACAGAGTCCAATGCCAAATTACCAGCTATTTTGCTTTGTTGCTTATCCATATTAACATCGTTAAAATACCAATTAATTTGATTGCTTTTCGTATCCAACTTAAAAAAATATTTTCGTGGTACACCTAATTGTTGCATATGTTCGTGGGTTTGCTTTTTATCGCTCTCATTCAAGGTAACTGTGTCATTGATTTTGTCGTTTGCATACGGTTTATGTTTGTTACTGTGGGAATCAATTAAATGTTGCTCGTAGGAGGTTTTACTTGATAACCAAGTAGAGCAAGCTCGACATTTTCTAGGGTACGTTTCAACTGTAGATGCGGCAGACGCTTTGCTTCCCTCGCTAGGGTATTTATACAACCACGAGCCATTCATAATAGTTGGAAACATATTTCTCAGTCTATCTTCTTCTACTCTAGCCTTTGCTTTAAGAAATGCACTGCTTTCCTCTGCATCCCCGTCGCCCATATCAGTTATATCATCGTTTGTTGAACCTTTCACAGAAACATCATTTTGTTTCTCTGACTTATTCTTATTTCTTTTTTTCTTTTTCCTTCCTTTCTTTGCTCGTTTCAACTTATCTAACAGTTCTGATAGCTCTGGGTCCATGTTATCTATTGCATTTATTATGTCTATACGTTATGGTATCTATTTCTCACCCTTCAAATGGTAGCATGCGTGTGTGTTTGTGCAATACAATCTGCATCTACGTATCCAATATAGTCGGGCGACTGTTATTACATATATTCGCTGTGTGTGTTGTTTTTAACAATAATCTAATAATAATTATAATATAATAATAAACTAATAATAATTAATCACCTACCACCACCTATCATCTTCCCGCATAATAATATTGAAATTAAAATATAAAAAAAAAATAATTAATATTACTAACACCACCATGGTGGTATGTTATTTATTATTTGAATTTACGTATTATTTTTATGTTACTTTTAAATTAATCACAAAACAGAGGTTGTTTTTGTTAAAATCACCACGAAAATAGACGAAAGTATGATTGTTGAAGGTAATGACATTCTATTACGATAAACACAGAACTTACAATACATATTTATAAATTTGTAACAAATTTACTTTCAAGGTGCTTTTATTATCTTCATTAAGGTGACTTAAACACACTTTTATAAAAAACAGTGACATAGTCAATAATATTACGATTTTATCAAAAATAGTAGTACGAGTCTACGACTACAACATTTCGATATTTTATAGGTAAAATCATAAAAAAGATGTAGAAAACGTCAACGAAACACGTCTTTTTGTACTTTCACTTAATAGGTATTTGTAGTAGTGACTATACATATGTTACATTGCTACATTTTATAACATATTCTATATGGTAATACATTATAAAAAATACAACATTGCTTGTGGTGTTGTTTCATACAATTTATCACTTCAATTTCCTATCAAAGTATACAAATTATTTATACTAAAATGTGACTAACATTGATTCGAAACACAAAATGAGCTTTTTATCTATTTTTGTAAATTAGTGATATTATACTTAAATACACGACAGAAGCTTCGAAATAGAACCAATCGTGGAATTGTCTTATTTTGGTGTTATATAGATGTGTATATACTTCTTAGTATATATCATCTCAGATCTTGCTGATGCTAACTCCATGCTAAATAATATCTTAAAACTCCAGTTTCAACAAATACTAAAACATCCGCATATCGTGTCCATAGGGACCTCAAATTTGTCGAAAACATACATATACAAAACAATCGTTAAAAATCGTCACACACACTTTTATCTCATACAAACCTGTGCATACTTTATTTATATATATATCTTACACCAAAAAACTGTAAATGCGTTTTGATACACACTTTCATCAAAATTTAGTACATTTTCTAAATTTATTCAAAAAACAGTGGTAAAATGTGTAGTTGATTAAGGTTATGTAATACTATTGTAATGCTAACGTCGATTTTGATATCATTAGAATGATGCTAGTAAACTGCTTTTACTGCTAGCAACTTCGAGTTGTTTACCTTGAAGTGTTTATTTTGATATGTTAAAATAATATGGAAACATTAATTTAATTTTTTAAGTTTAGAAAAATGATAATTTTTTTATGTTGAAAAAAAGTAAAAAATTGAATAGTCAAATAAAGTCAAAATTCCCAAAGCAATAAAAAAAAAGTGAAATGAAGTGAATTCACAAAACATCAAATTGGTGCTGTAAATGTTAGTAATGAATATCAAAAACGAAGCATTTTGTTAAATTATCGTTTATTACATATATGAAAAGTACTTTGTAGGTTATTTTGTGTTTTTAATAGAAGAAACACGGTTTTTATACATATTTTCATACATGTACTCATTTACATGTTGAGGTATATCGTAAAATAGTGTTTAGCAGGCAAATACGCCTGAAAAACCCGATTGCCATCAAATCGTGAAAAAATGAAAAATATCAAATAAATGTATAAATTACGGGAGAAACATTGTACAAACTGGTACGCAACTTATTTTAACTACAACAAATATGCACATTCTTGGCGATGCAAAATAAATGTCTCTA
>Ga0099797_101388_pt1 | contig 12894 bp, 6 predicted proteins | sample Uncmet_Sort48C_1_FD_89871 | JGI IMG/M metagenome (GOLD analysis project Ga0099797, IMG submission 89871) | Marine eukaryotic communities from CALCOFI LINE 67, Pacific Ocean - C012_Sort48C_1 | ecosystem: Environmental > Aquatic > Marine > Oceanic | place: Pacific Ocean: Monterey Bay | collected... | reverse complement strand
GGTCTTTGAGGCGAACTTTCGGGTGCTGAAGCAGGACATTGAAGTGGTTTTGAAAGCTTCTCGCGGCGGTGTCTTTATCAAGGAGAGATTGGTGGGCGACCAAATTAGCGACTACAAGGTGGTGAAACTCGACAGGTTGTCGTTGGAGGAGGTGCAGTTCAAGGCGAACATGGTGGAACGAAGTTTCGGGCTTGTGTGGACAGCCAAATGGATGGGGTTTCGTGTTCGGGAAGCGGACTATAGGACTGCTTTGCTCCAAGTGCGACCGGAGGCTGGTGGCGACGAGAGCATTGTGGCGGTGCACGTCTATCGCTTGGCAGGCTTGCCAGCTCAGGTCAGCAAAAGTCAGGTGAAAGAGTTCTTGGTGGCACAGAAATTGGAGGCGAGGGTTATCAAAGAAGCCTGGCACATGGGGGAGAGAGCTTGGATCTTGGGTTGCCAAACGAAACCGAGTCGCTGCATCTTTCCTTTGGAGGGTGGCCAAGAGGTGTTGCTCCAGGAGGTCGAGAAGACTAAGGGAAAGGGCAAAGGCAAGGGCAAAGACGGGAGCGAAAAGAAGGAGGCAAGGTGGACTTTTTCGAGTGGGCAACCGTCGACAACTTCGAGCGAGACGCCAACGGCGGTTCCGGCAACGGCTGCTGCGGCGAGCGGACAGCCACCTGCAGAGAGGGCGAGCTACACAGAGACGAGAGTGACTCAGTTGTTGGACGAGCGATGGGAGACACAAAAGGCCTTGATAACTTCGGAAATGGAGAAGCGGGAAAAGGCTGTGCTTGCAAAGTTGGAGGAGGTCCAGGCTCAGGCTCGTCAGGACACACTACAGGCTATGCAGCAGCAGGAGGCGAAAAGGGAGGAGATGCAGAAGTTGTTGGGGGCAGCCTTTGCGAGCCAGCTGGCGACTGCTTTGGAGCCGATGCAGAACGAGATCAAGGTGATTGGCACCAAGGTTGGCGAGGCTATCAATGACAAGAGGCTGAAGGCCTGACATGGGGCTTGGAATCGAGATACCGTCTGTGGGAATTTCCGCGGGTATGGAATTGGCTGGGTTTCCAGCTGCAGGAATGAGGTGGGCTCGGGGTCTTTTACTTTGTCTATGGCTTGGTGGAGGTGTCGAGTGAAGCCTTTGGAAAACTTCGTAAACTATGCATGGGAATTTGATAGGATTCTGAAAGACTTTGGTGGAGGCTCCGAGACGGAGAACTTCGCTTGGAAGCTTTCAGGAAAGAAACCTCGACAAGATCTGGGCAATCTTCATCACGGGGCTGTACAGCAATTTTGCCTTAGAAATTTTTGTGACGAGAATATGGTGGGCGTTGGAACTATGCCTTTGTGGAAAAGGTGGGTGGTGGCCTTGGCAGGCTATGCTATGGACTATGACTATGGGGGCTTTGGCGGTCCTTGGGTGGAAAATTTCTTTTGGAGGGCTACAGGAGAAAAACTTGTACAAGATCTCATGAAGGGTCGTCACGGTGCTGCGGGAGAAAAACTTGTACAAGATCTCATGAAGGTTCATCACGGGGTTGTCAATGGTTTTGTGGCTGGGAAGCTTGGCAACTTTGACCAGAAGGTTGGCAAAAGGATTGGGGAGGCTGCAAACCCAGGACCACAGAGGCCCAAGTCGGGCATGGTGTCCTTAGCTCGCGGCCCCAAGGCGGTGAACCACGAGAGCATCGAGTGCCTTGACCCACTCCCCAGCTGGGGTTTGGTGTGGGTGTCTTCATGGAATTTGACTTCGTGGAAGTCCCACTTTAAGGACTTGGTGGCAGAACGGGCGAGTGCTGGCGACGTTTGGGCAGTTCAGGAGACTGGCTTGGAAAAGTTTCAGTTGAGAGGGGCTAGCAAGCAGGCGAGAAAAGTTGGCTTGTCGGCGAACTTTAGTGGGGAGGACACTTTGGGCTTTGAAGGAAGAGGCTGTGCAGTTCTGGGGTCTATGACTACGGGGGTACCGCCGGAGGTTGAGGTGCCCCACCAGTTGTTGGCTACAGGTGGCTTTGCAGTGGGCGTTTTTCCTTTGGGCTGTGGGCAGAGGCTTTCGGTCATTTCGATCAGGGGTGGAAAACCTGGCGAAGGAGCGGTGGAAAAAGAAAAGCGAAGAGTTTTCTTTGGCAAGGTCTTTGAGTATGCAGATTTGTTAGGGAGCCAGCCGGTGGTGGTTGCAGGCGACTTTAACGACACGGAGGAGACCAGCAAGGAGTTGAAAGCTTTGCCTCATAGAGGCTGGAACGACTTGGCGGAACTTGTAGCGGCGAGAACGGGCGGCGAGCTGGCAAAGACTTGTTGGGCTGGAGAAAATGGGAGGAGGATCGACAGGATCTATGGGAACTTGGCGGCTTGCAGGGCGGCTACTTCTTCGGTTTGTGGTTGGCGAGGGGCTGTGCCTACACACATGTGTTTGTCGATTGGCTTCAACTTTCAGAAATTGCAGCAGCTTGTGCAGGTGGCTCGGGCACCGAAGGCTATACCTCTTGGGAAAGTTGAAGTTGCACACAGGGAGGAGGCGGTGAAGACTGCGATGGAGTATGCGGAAGGTTTTGCTGAGGCCGAGCGAGATGGAGAAATTGACGAAATGTACAGGTTGGCGAGCCTTTGTGGGGAGCGAGCTTTGGTAAAGTTGGCGGAACTACAAGGCATTCAGGTGACGAAAGATCAACTTGGACGGGGCAAGGTGGCAAAGAAAGTTTGGCAGGACCAGTTCCAGCACATAGCGAAGGTGGCGAGGTCAGGAGACTTTAAGGCTCCGGGCATAGCACACACGGTGACACAGAGGAAGTTGACGACACAGTGCAGGCGGTTGGAGAAAATTCTCTACATACTCGGCAAGGTGGCGAAGGAGGGCAAAACTTTGGCGTTGGAGAAGGAGGCCAGGAGCAATTGGGAAAAGTCTTTGAGGTGCGATGCCTATGGCAGAACTTTGGCGGCGGAATGGGAACGATGGCACAGGGAGGAGAAAGAGAAGCCGAACCTTGTCCTCAACGAGCATAACACACGGGTTTGTCTCACGAAGACCAAGGAGTTTCTGCAGATCGAGTTGGAGGCGGAGGCGAGTGTTAAGCTTGGGCAGTTCCAGGACGAGTGCAACTCTAAACACTTGAAGGCGGTCTATAGATATGTGGATGTAAAGCCGGAGGGGGTCATCTCGGTGGTCAAGGAAGGTGAAAACTCTTGGACAACTTCGCCGGCGAGGATGGAGCATTTGGCTATGGAGTTTTGGCAGCCTATTTTCCAACGGCACAACGACATGGAGGAGGGAAAGTTTGGAGCGGCACTCGGAAAAGCGAAAAACTTGTTGCATGCTCATGGCTTTTCGCTTCATCTTCAGGACTTTACACCGGCTAGGTGGAGGCAACACTTGAAAACAAAGCGAGGCTCTGCAGGAGGTAGTGATGGGTGGAGTTGTGGCGACTTGGAAATTTTGCCGGACGAGGTGGTGCACATGTTTCTCAGGTTGATGAAAAAGTGCGAAGAGTTGGGGAGGTGGCCAAAGCAGTTGGAGGTGACAAGGGTGAGTTTGTTGCTGAAGGAGGAGGGCAAGTTCGAGGCTGGAAAACTTAGGCCAATAACGGTCTTTACAGTTATCTACAGGACTTGGGCGAGCATGGTCATGGAGGACATTTTGGCTTGGCTGACTTCGTGGGCACCTCCTTCGATCGTTGCGGGCTTAATGCACAAGGACGTGGCGGAACTTTGGTGGGGAACTTCGATCCAGGTGGAGAAGGCTATTGTTGGAGGCGAGTACTTTGCTGGTTTCGTTGCAGACTTGGTCAAGGCTTTCAATAGGATTCCGAGGGACATTGTCTTTGAGCTGGCCGAGTTCTTAGGGGTGCCGGAGTCTATAGTGAAACCGTGGAAGGGAATGATGGGCCAGTTCAAGAGGGAGTTTAAAATTGCAGGGCACATTGGAAAACCTATGGCTTCGTCGACAGGCTTTCCTGAGGGCGATCCATTGAGCATTCTGGCTATGATTGTGGTTTGCATCGCTTTGGATGCCGAGTTGGGGGAAGGTGCTCCAGACGCTACTTTCCATAGCTTCGCTGACAATTGGCAGGTGGAAGCAACTGGTGAGGAGGCGGTGGAAACTGTGGTGCAGGCTGAGGGTGTTGTAAAAACTTTTGTCGACGAGTGGGACATGGAAATCAGTGAAGGAAAAAGTTGGACTTTTGCAACACACACGGAGGCGAGAACACAGTTGAGGAAAAGTTTGCCGTACACGGTGGCTTTGGATGCAAGGGACCTAGGGGCACATATCAACTATGGCGGAACAAGGAGGGCAAAAACTCAGAGTGACCGGATCGACAAGGCGGTGGAATCTTTGGGGCGATTGGGTAGGCTCAGAAGTTTGCCAGATGCATCGATTGTTCGGGTGGTTGGTGGAAAGATTTTGCCTATGGCCTGCTATGGTGCTCAGGTGTGTCACATTCCGACGAACAAGTTTGAAGGGCTGGTGCGGGGCATCTCGAAGGTTTTGGTTAGGGGCAAAAAGGAGGCGAAGGCTGCTGAGTTGACTATGCACATCTATGGAAAGCCGGACACTGACCCCTTTGTCTATGTTGGGTGGCAGCGAATTTGGATGTTCAGAAAAATGGTGGTCCTACACAGTGCTTGGTGGAGGGTTGCACAGCAGCTTGTTCTGGCCTATGAGGGCTTTGTAACCTATAAGCGGTTGTCGTGTCCGATCTTTTTGCTTATGGTCTCCCTTAAGGCGGTGGGCTGGCGGTTGTTGGACAACTTTGACATTGAGAGGGAGGGTGCAGAGAAGCTCAACATTGTGGACACGGAGTTGGTCACTTTGAGGAGGGAATGGCAAAGCAGTGCGAGGGCTTGTTCCATTGCACAGGTGGGCAAGCGGAGGAAATACACTGAGGACACGAGCAAGGTTGACATTGAACACACGAAGCGGCTGTCGGCAACTTTGGACTTTAAGGAGAGGAATGTGCTCAGGGTGTTGCAGATTGGGGCATGGATGGGAGTTCACCAGCATGTGCATGCGGGGCATCGGACTTCGATCGCTTGTAGGTTTTGCAAAAGTGGGAAGGAGGAGACCTTTGAGCACTTGGCGCTACATTGCAAGCACAGCGACTTTAAGAAACTTCGAGAAGGAGTGGAGGGTTTGGCAGAAGCTTGGTCGAACCTGCCGAAGGTCACTACGGAGCATGGCTTGGTGGAGTTTTTGCCCGAGGAGTTTGTGGAGGAGAAAAACTTGTACAAGATCTCGGTGAGACCTTTACCGGAGGTACGGGAAAATAGGGATCGCTATGGCTGGTGGGACGTTTGGGGCGATGGGTCTTCGAAACCGCCGGCTGATCCCAAGCTTTGCAGGAGTGGTGTGGGGCTTTGTGATGGCGACAGGTTGGTGCACTGCGAACCTTTGCAAGGACCAAGGCAAACGAATCCGAGGGCAGAGCTTATGGCTATGTTGAGGGCGGCGAGCTTGGGCAAAAAGATTCGGTACCATGGCGACTTCTTGGCAGGGGTAACTATGGCAGAGGCGAGGAGGCTACATGGAGTGGCTTGGCCGCCGGTCGAGCTTATGGCAAATGGTGACATATGGAAGCAGTGGGACACCATTGAGGCGGGGAAGAGCAGCAACGAGAAGACGGTTGTGGTAAAGGTAAAGGGGCACGACACAGCAGCTTTGCGATCGGGTGACCTTAACCGTAGACACGACCATTTTAGAAACGAGGAGGCAGATGCTTTGGCGAATCGGGGCAGGGAACTCCATAGAAGCACAGAGCCTTTGCGGAAAAAGCTTGCCGAAAGAGACTCCAGAATTTCGAAGGCATGGACGGTCCTGATTAGGGTGCTGGTGTACTTGATGGACGATGCAAAAGCGGAGGCGGTGGAAAAAGATGTTCCAAAAGTTTCGGGGGTCAACCCCAAGGCCTATGAGATTCTTTTTGGCGTCTGTGCTACTTCGGCTTTGGAGGAAAGCACCGAGTGGGAAAGGCTGACCATTGGAAACCCAATCAAGCAGAGGAATGTTATCTGGGCTTTTGGCGACACTTTTCGAGCGAGGCTCTTGCAGTACCTTCGGCTGTTAAAGTGGCCCACTAAGTGCGACAACGGAAATCGAAGCATCACCTTTTTGGAGTTGTTGTTGGACTACGAGATAACTTATAGGACACAGCTGCCCGTCCCCATTGAGACAGGGAAGAAAAAGTCAAACGGGGCTATGGAGGTTATCTATGAGCTACCAGACGAGAGCAAGTATGCAAAATTGAAAGAGAGAAGGGCGGATGCTTTGTCTATGACTTTCGGGGCGGCTATGCGGTCGATGGAGAAGCAGGTTATGGGCAAGGTTATGCTTTGCGATGCTGGTGCTTACAAGAGTGGCTCGCTCTTGTTCCAAGGAGCTCAAAACTCGGTGGCAGGTTTGCCGGTCAGGCCAAGGTTGGTAAACCCGAAGGCGGTGGCTAAGGTGATCGAGGCTTTGATGAGCAAATTGGAGAATCAGGTGAGGCTCGGCTGGGTGTTGAACTACGACAGCAAGGGCTTGGAGGCGGCGACTTTTCTGTTCGAGGAGGAGATGGAGCAGCAGCAGGAGGCTGAGCAATGGTGGAAAAAGGTGATACCTTTTGGAGAAGACGGCAGGTCTGGGAAGCAGGCTGAGAAAGCAGCAGAGCACAATGCGGAGGCGAAACGAGTGGGGTCCCATGTCTTTGGCTTCGCGGAGGCGGGCAGCACTGAAAAGGTGGTATGTGTGCTTTGTGGCTTGGAGACATTGCGAAAGCGGCTGTTGCAGAAGTGGGAACTGAGTTGCGAGCAGGCGGTGCCTTTGCCGGGGGAGACTTGGGCTGGGCTGAAGAAGAAGCAGGTGGCTTTGGATTCGGCTACGAGGGATAAGCGAAGGGCCGCGGGTGTGACGCCTTTGCTGGACTACAAGGCTCGTCGAAGGCGAGAAGATACCGATGACCATGGGAGGCCGAAGTCGTCTACAGGGGCAAGTGGCTCGGGTTTGAGCCGGTAACTACCGTGATTGAGTTTTTCGGCCACTTCGGTCACCGTTAAGATTCGTCACACTTGACCCCCGGAGGCATCCCCCCTGATCAGCAACGATTGATCTTTGCGGGCAAGCAACTTGAAGATGGTCGAACACTTTCCGACTACAACATTCAGAAGGAGTCAACACTCCACCTTGTCTTGCGCTTGCGCGGTGGCATGCAGATCTTTGTCAAGACGCTCACCGGTAAAACCATCACGCTCGATGTTGAGGCTAGTTTCGTAAACAGCTATGGTCAGATTTTCAATGTTTGTCCCAATTAGGCTTTGCCTCAAGGGGTCCTTACTGGGTTCCAATGAAATCGGTGGCTTGTCCCGGGTGCCACTCGCCTTCGGTTCCTTGAGGAACATACAAGGAATATTCAAGGAACCTTGCGTCAGTCTGCAGCCGTTTGCAAAAGCAGGGCCACAACATGCGTGTTTTCTCACGGCGGTGCGCAAAACATGACTTGACATTTCTCTGCAGCCGTGTGCGCATTTTCAACCAGGGTTCCTCAGGGTTCATCAGGGTTCCTCCAAAGCAAAGCAATGCGAAGCAAAGCAATGCGAAGCTAATAGCAATGCAAACGAAAGCAAAACAATTCAAAACGTTTCGGTTTCTTTATTTATGAAACATGTTTTTGTGTTCTTAGTTGTCAAGAGCAGTGCAAGGCAAAGCAATGCAAAGCAAAGCAAGTCAATCCAAAGCAACACCAAGCAATGCAAAGCAATGCAAAGCAAAGCATCGCAAAGCTACGCAAAGCAATGCAAAGGCAAATCAACACAATGCAAAGCAATGCAACGCAAAGCAATGCAAAGCAATTTGAAGCAATGCAAAGCAATGCAGAGCAAAGCAGTGCAAAGCAATGCAAAGCAGCGCAATGCAAAGCTATGCAAAGCAAAGCAAAGCATTGCAATGCAAAGCGATGCAAAGCGATGCGAAGCAAAACAAGGCGAAACAAAGCAATGAGTAGCGGTGCAAAGCAATGCAGAGCGATGCAAAGCTTTGCAACACAATGCAGAGCCATTCAAAGCTATGCAAAGCAATGCAATGCAATGCAACACAATGCAAAGCAATGCGAAGCGATGCAAAGCGAAATAAAGCATTCCAAAGGAAAGCCAAGCAATGCCTAGCGAAGCAACCCATTATAAAGCAATGCAAAGCAAAACAATGCAAAACAAAGCAATGCAAAGCAACACACAGCAACACAAGGCAAGGAGAAGCAAAACGAAACACTGCAAACCGAATCGATGTAAAGCAATGCAGAGCATAGCAATGCAAAGCGAAGCAAAGCGATGCAAAGCAAAACAAAACACAACACAGCAAAGCGTAACAAAGCAAAGCAAATCAATTCAAAGCCAAACATTTCAAAGCAAACACTGTTTGCTATGGACCGACATGTATTGCAAGCATCATATCACATAAACCACCGAAACCGTTAATTACATGTGACACCTTTTCTCTCTCTCTCTCTCTCTCTCTCTCGCCCAACGACTCCCACGCTGATTTGTCTCAGACACCGTTACATGCGACACCTCTCCCCTCCTTCGCTCCACTCCCCAAAAACCTTTACATATGACCTCTTCTCCGTTACATGTGACACCTTTTCCCTCCTCCTTCTAGACCCGCTCAGAGGGAGACACAGACAGAGACAGACAGAGAGATAGAGACAGACATGTGAAGAGGGGTCACAGCAGGCTCAAAAAATGTCAACACGAAAAGCGATGCAAAACAATGCAAAACAATGCACAGCAATTCAACGCAATGAAAAGCAATGTAAAGCAATGCAAAGCAATGCAAACCGTGCAACACAATGCAAACAACCAAGTCAAAAGTCAAACATACCAAATCAAGAGTCAAGAATCAAGAATCAAAACCCCAATGCGCTCAGCAAGGAAAAGCAAAGCAGAGCGAAACTCCAGCAACGGTTGCATGTGACACCATTCGCCTTGCTCTGGGAAGAAACTTTCGAAGTGCCTTCACTAATGCATTTTCAATGTTTCTGAAAAAAAGAAGGAGCCGCTTAATTAGGGTCGCACCAGCTTCATTCGGTCAAGGGCAATGGAAGGACGTATGTTACCACATGTGTAGATACATTTTGGATACGCGAGGCACGAAACAAGCATTGTGTGTGTAGTATTGAATGATTTGTAAATGTATTCCAGTGTTTTGAGTGTGCTCAACATTCAGTCTACATTCACTTTCATGCTCATTATCATGGCAAATTTATGGTCACGCGTTGTCCATTTGGTTTCTTTGCAGGTTTTTGGATTTTAATTTTAGGCTATTATGTTTGCGCACAAACTGATATTTCAAAGGCTAGCGACACCATCGACAATGTGAAGGCAAAGATCCAGGACAAGGAAGGTGCCGCGGCCTTGTTTTTTTTTTTGTGTTTAGTGTTAGTTTTCGTTTGGTTGAATACCAAATCATGTGTGTGAGAAAAAACTAGGTCGCAATGAGAGCTACGTATGCAGAACAGTTTGTGTGTCGCGTAGATTTGCGACCCGGATTCTATGGAACTAGTCCTCGGCCTCGAACAACTTGGCTGAAGGAGCATATCCATAAGTTTTGTTTGGTATATTTTTGCTGGTTAAGGCATTCCACCTGATCAGCAACGATTGATCTTTGCGGGCAAGCAGCTTGAAGATGGTCGAACACTTTCCGACTACAACATCCAGAAGGAGTCAACGCTCCACTTGGTCTTGCGTTTGCGCGGTGGCATGCAGATCTTCGTCAAGACGCTCACCGGTAAAACCATCACGCTCGATGTGGAGGCTAGTTTTGTAAACAGCTATGGTCAGAATTTTTTCAAGTTTTGGTACGAGGACTATGTAAGGAAGTATGTTACCACACGCATAGCCATGTTTTGATACGTGACACACGAAACAAGCATTGTGTGGAATATCGGTTGATTTGTATATGTATTTCAGTGTGTTGAACATTGAGTCTACATCTACTTTCATGCTTATCAACACGTCAACTTTATGGTCACACATTCCCATTTTATTTTATTTGATTCTTAGGTTGTTGCAGTTCGTGGACAAAATTACTTTTCAAAGGCCAGCGACACCATCGACAATGTGAAGGCAAAGATTCAGGACAAGGAAGGCACCGCTGCCTTGTTTTTTGTTTCATTTTTTCGTTTTCGTTTGGTAGGATACCAAAACATGGTTTTCGTTTGGTTGGATACCAAAACATGTGTGTGGAAAGAAAGGAGGTCGCAATGAGAGCTACGTATGAAAAAAACTGTTCGGGTGTCGCAAAGATGTCCGCTCGAGATCCCATGGAACGATTCCTCGTTCTCGAACAATTTAGTTGAAGGATCAAGCACATAATTATCATTTATTCCATTTTCGCTGGTTTGAGGCATCCCCCCTGATCAGCAACGATTGATCTTTGCGGGCAAGCAGCTTGAAGATGGTCGAACACTTTCTGACTACAACATCCAAAAGGAGTCAACGCTCCACTTGGTCTTGCGTTTGCGCGGTGGCATGCAGATCTTTGTCAAGACGCTCACCGGTAAAACCATCACACTCGATGTTGAGGCTAGTTTCGTAAACAGCTAAGGTCAGATTTTTCCCTCAATCAGGCTTGCCTGAAAGGGGTTCTTATTGTGTTCCCAAGTAATTGGTGGCTTGTGCTGGGATCTGGCGGACCCGGGTTCCTTGGGGAATGTTCTGAGGGATCGCGCGTCACCCTGCAGCCGTTTGCAAATTAACTATGTCCAAAACATGCGTGTCCTCTTGTGCCTGTGTGCAAAACATGACTTGACGTCAGTCTGCAGCAGTTGGCACATTTTCCACTAGGTTCCGTGGGGGTTCCTTGAGGGTTCCTCGGGGTTTCCTCGAGGGTTCCTCAAGGAACCCTCCCCGGCTGGGTGCCCCGAGCTTCCCCAGCCTGGTTCCCCGCCCTCAAATCCCCAAATCAAAGGCTTTGCTTTGCTGAGCTATGCTTTGCTTTGCTTTGCTTTGCATTGCTATGTTTTGCTTTGCTTTGCTTTGCATTGCGTTGCTTTGCATTGCTACATTTTGCTTTGGTTCGCACATTGTTTTGCTTTGCATTGGTATGCTTCGCGTTGCTTTTCTTCGCATTGATTTGATTTGCACTGCTATGCACTACATTGCTTTGTATTGCTGTGCGTTGCTATGCTTTGAATTGCGTTGCATTGCATTGCTTTGCATTGCTTTGCTTTGCTTTTCTTTCCTTAATATCGTTTGTCTTGCATTGCTTTGCTTTGCGATGCTTTGCTTTGCATTGCATTGATATGCTTTGTTTTGCTTGGCTTTCATTGCTCTGCTTGGCAATGCATTGCTATGATTTGTGTTGATTTGTGTTGCTTTGTGGTTCTTTGCTTTGCATTGCTTTGCTTTGCTTTGCACTGCTTTGCTTTGCATCGCTTTGCTTTGCATTGCGTTGCTTTGCATTACCTCGCTTTGCTTTGCATTGCTTTGCATTGCTTTGCATTGCTTTGCATTGCTTTTCTTTGCTAGGCATTGCTATGTTTTGCTTTGCTTTGCATGGTGTTGCTTTGCATTGCTACGCGTTGCTTTATTTTGCATTGCTTTGCTTCGCATTGCTATGCTTTGCGTTGCTTTGCTTTGCCTAGATTTTCTTTGATTTGCTTTGCATTGCTATGCTTTGCATTGTTCTGCTGTGTTTTGCTTTGTTTTGCTTTGCATGGCATTGCCATGTATTGCTACATTTTGCTTTGGTTTGCATTGCTTTGCTTTGAATTGCTATGCTTTGCGTTGCTTTGCATTGCTTTGCTTTGCATTGGTTTGCTTTGATTTGCTATGACTTGCATTGTTTTGCTTTGCTATGCCTTGCATTGCATTGCATTCCATTGCTCTGCATTGCTTTGCTTTCATTTGCATTGCTTTGCCCAGCATATCTTTGAATTGCTTTGCTTTGCTTCCCTATGTTTTGCTTTGCTTTGCATTGCTTTGCTTTGCTTTGCTCTGCATTGCTCCGCTCTCAATCCATTGCTATGATTTGTGTTGCTTTGTGTGGCTTCGCATTGCTTTGCTTCGCTTCGCATTGCTTTGCTTTGAATTGCTTTGTGTAGCATTGCTTTGCTTTGCATTGCCTCGCATTGCTCTGCTTTGCTTTGTTTCGCATTGTTATTATTCGCTTTGTTTCGCATTGCTTTGCTTTGCTTTGCTTTGCATCGCATTGCTGTGCTTTGCATTGCGTTGCTTTGCTCTGCTTTGCTGTGCTTCGCATTGCTTTGCTTTGCATTGCATTGCTAGGCTTTGCATTGCTTTGCTTTGCATTGCTTAGCTCTGCTTTGCTTCAGCTTTGCTTTGCGTTGCACTGCTTTGCATCACTTTGCTTTGCATGGCTTGGCTTTGCTTTGCATTGCATTGCATTGCTTTTGCCTTCAAGAATGCTTTTACTATTGCTCTCAAAACAATTCACTCCTAATTAGGGTCGTGCCAGCTTCATGTCAAAAGTTTTCGTACGAGGGCTATGTAAGTACATCTGTTACCACACGTTTAGCTATAGCTTGCATATGCAATGCACGAAAAAACATTGTGTGTGGAATATATATATATATATATATACATATTGATTTGTACATGTATTCCAGTGTACTCCACATGCAGCCTAAATTCGCTTTCATGCTTATCAACATGTTAAATGTATGGTCACACCCTCTTCATTTAGTTCCTTTGTAGGTTTTTGCATTTTCATTTTAGGCTATTATGTTTGTGCACAAACTGATTTTCAAAGGCCAGTGACACCATCGACAATGTGAAGGCAAAGATCCAGGACAAGGAAGGTGCTGCGGCCTTGCTTTATTTAGTTTTTAGTTTTAGTGTTCGTTCGGTTGGATACCAAATCATGTGTGTGAGAAGAAAAAAAGGTCGCAATGAGAGCTACGTATGCAGAACAATTTGTGTGTCGCATAGATT
>Ga0099797_100847_pt2 | contig 12904 bp, 15 predicted proteins | sample Uncmet_Sort48C_1_FD_89871 | JGI IMG/M metagenome (GOLD analysis project Ga0099797, IMG submission 89871) | Marine eukaryotic communities from CALCOFI LINE 67, Pacific Ocean - C012_Sort48C_1 | ecosystem: Environmental > Aquatic > Marine > Oceanic | place: Pacific Ocean: Monterey Bay | collected... | reverse complement strand
GCTATCGTGTTTTAATGGTTTTGGGCAATCCGAAAATGTATGCTATAAGGACATTTTTCAAATTCTCGCAGCCTCTCCGGAAAGGTATGCCACAAGCAAGGTATGCCATGACCGTGTTCATGGCAAAGCCTTCCGAAAAGGGCGGCGTAGCATACCTTTTGGGATGGCCTCAAACCACTAAACTACAATCAATAGAGAATAATTTTTGAGACTCCCACAACAAAATCGAAATTAGAGTCGTGTCCGTGGCATTTGCCAAGGTGGCTGTGTCTTCAGCCTTTGTAGCAGCTTCCACTCAACGGCGCACGCGCCATTCACCGGCTTGAGCACCTTCCCCCAATCCTCGAGATTCTTGGCGGCCTGCGGCAGGTCCTTGTACGCTGGATTGCGAATCACTTCCATCACCATCGGGTGCACTGGTGTTTCCATCAGCTTTTCGCCGACCGGCCGCCAAGGCGGCAAATCCGCCGCGAGCCGGTCCACCTGTGCACCAATGTTAGCCGCCCAAGTGTCCGTGACGGCCACTATGGTTTCCATGGCCAGGATGGTCTCTTTACACATGGAGGCGAGCTTCATTGAATCACAACAAATGAAAGTGTGCTGGCCAAGCAGAGAGCCTTCCTCTAAGCGATCAGACCAAGCTGGTGAAGAAACCTCCAAGGCCCTGTCGCACTTGACACCCTCATGTTTGTCATGCAAACTATAAATGTGACAAAGGAAGTCAGTCAATCCTGCTACTGAGGCCTTGGCCTCGATAACCGCCACCACACATGTGCGCGTCGGTGTTGCTTGGCCCTCCTGAAGGAGCCTCGACAGATCAGCACCCTTGACAAAGACTGAAAGCAATCTTGACACCAACCCAACCTGGCGAGGCAAAGCCTGTCAAATGTGTCTTTAAGACTTAGTGGACCGATAAAAAATATCATACATTTGACGGTGAATGAGTATTTGTGAATATGCATCGCTGTAGAGCTTTTCCATGGCAGTGCCAGTGAAGCCACTGGCACTCCTCAGGGGGGGACGGCCGCTCAAGTTATGCAGGCCCGGCATCAGTGCCATGCAGACAATAGGTGTCACATTGGCGAGTTGCAGCGCAACGATCTACGCCAGCAATGTAGGCACAATGCCACGCCCAAGAGCCTTTCAAATAGCAGACCAGGGCAAAATCTTGTCAATCATTAGAGTCATTGGTGTTTGACTTGTTGGTGTTCGGTTTCGACTTTTTGGTTTTTTGTTTTTTGGACTTTCTGGTTTTTTGGTAATCCGCCCCGTCCGGCGGATGGCCGCCCGTCCGGCGGACGGGCGGTTTACCAAAAAATCATTTTTGCGTTGACCAAAAAAGCGTTTGTATGCATTTTTTTACAGTGATTTTGTATTTTTGGTCGCTGACCAAAAAAGCATTTTTGGTCAAGGCTCGTCCGCCGGACGGGCGGCCATCCGCCGGACGGGGCGGATTACCAAAAAAACAAAAAATCGAAACCACTAATCCCAACAAACAAAAAAACAAAACCAACAAATTCAAACTTCGTAGAGCCACCCACCACCCAAAAGCTGCCAAAAAGAGACCCTGGTTATGGACAGCCTCTATTATGTATTTCTGTGCTCAAACAGCCTACTTTTGACAATTGTGGCCGCTTCTACATCGTCTTCGTGGATCTCTGCCTCAGCACCTGGCCCTGCGGGTTCAGTGGCAACTTGGCAATCCAGGGGCAATGTTGCGAAATGCAACTCGAACTCAGAGTCTGCAACCAATGTCGCTAACTCATCCTCCAACTTCGACTGCTGGCTGACCATCACCATCTGATAAAGTTGACCACTTGTTGTACATGGTGCATCCTGCCTGTGCTCAGGCGGGGCTGCATCGTCACCAGCGTTTGCCTGGACCTGCTGAAATTTATCCCCGCCATCATGTGGCACCTCTTGGTCACCATCCCGCTGAGTTGCATGGTCACCAGCGCTTGCCGGGACCTGCTGCACTGCATCGTCACCAGCACATGGCGGAACCTGCTGAACTGCATCGCCGCCATCATGTGGGGCAACCTTGTCACCATCCTCCTGAACTGTATCGTCACCATTACCTGGCCCCGCATGATCAGAGCTGGCCGCCTGCTGCAGTGCTCTATCCTCCATCATTGCCTCCAACTCATTCTCGAGATGCATGACATCATCATCATCATTGTCTTGCAACGAGTGCGAAGGGAGTGTGTCCTGATCCTGCAGAGGGAGCGCGTCCTGATCCTGCAGAGGGAGCGTGTCCTGATCCTGCAACGGGGGACCCTCTTGGGCGGCCTGCAAAGGGAGCGTGCCCTGATCCTGCAACAGGGTATCCCCTTGAACGGGATCCTGCTTACGGTTCCTGCCTCTGGCGGCATTGGCCTTTGCAGCCTTCTTAGCCAAAATGGCTACTAGGAAGTTTCTTGAGCCAAAAGGGCTACGGGCTTATGCATGACAAGACCACAATTGGTTTCACTTGGTCTGATTTGCGTCAATGTGGGGACTTGTTCGGTTCAAAAATTTGAAATACATATTTAAAGATTTCGAAGCAAATCAATGGGCACGGACCGGACCCAAGCCCAAAATTTGCACCCCCGGGCCCGGGACCGGCACAGAGTTGGGGCCTGGGCCCTGGCCCCGGCCCATTGATTTGATTTGATTTTTTCAAATATATATATATATATATATATATATGTTACTTTTCGAATCGACAAAGTTCCCAGACTAACGCACAAAAGTGCCGATCATATTCCATTATTAGGATCGAGTACTAGCTCGTGAAGTTTAACAGTAATGTGTGTTTTATAGGGGTTGAACCCCATTTAGATTAAATCCATTAGTGGATATATATATATATATATATATATATATATATATAATGTATATATAAAGAATATGTGAAGGAATATATTGCAACAAAACCGACAGAACAAGAGCTTGCGGGCTTCGGCCACACCCCTTTGTGGTGTAAATAAAATTAGAATGTTCCTTCTCACGTTCCTTGCATCTTCTCCTTGATTGGGGTTTAATCTGAGTGGGGGTTAACCTGCATTCCTACAGATTTTTCAACTTAATGGAATATGATCTGCACCTGTGTTGCAGACATGCTGCACCTGTTTGTGTATGTTTTGTAACGGTTATAGAAAATTTCGTACAAGGCCTAATTAACAGATGTCTGACCTAAACTTTAATTTCCGGTGCCGGAGCTCTAAGCCCTAATTTCCAGTCCCGGGGTCGGTCCCCAATCCTCGAAAATAGCATTTTGAGGCTCTTTGAAGCGATACAGATCGGTGTGGACTAGGTTTCAGCTCAAACCGTCGATTGTGAGCCCCATTTCATGGTAGGATGTTTCAACAGCAGGCCAGCTAGGATTTTTGAACTAATTGGGCCACCAACACCAATGACAGACAAGGAAAATCCAACACCATGCCCATATATTCTAATGCGGGCCACCAATGCCGAAGGCCGCAACCCGCCTTTGGAATAGATGGGCATGGTGTTGGATTTTCTTTGCTTGGCGTTGAAGCCCAATTAATGCAAACAAAATGAATTAGGCCCTGTACGAAATTTGGTACACAAAGGTGCAGCGTGTCTCGTCCATACGCTGAGCACCTCTACGCGGGTCAGTTTTCGAGGCTTAAACAAACAGTTTTTTGTTGTAAGAGTCTGGAGGTGGATGGGAATACTAGAATGGAACTGTTTGACAAAACCGGGCACAAATTCTTCCACAATCACACATACTCACAATAAGCCTTGTTTTATCCAAGTAGTTTCGAAAGTAACGCCACAAACACTATCAACTTACCCAGAGGTGATCAAAGTTCTCGACAACCTGATCTGGGGTTTGAGGTCCCGAAATTAAACAAATAAGAAATACCTTCACAACCTCACGCAAGTTCACTTGAGTCCACAAAGGCGGGTCATGTAATGCATTAGAGTATGTTCCTTCGCATCTTCCATGCTGGTGACGGACAAAATTAAGCAACACTGAAACCATATTTTGCATCCTTGAGCCCCAAAACACTATTAATTGTCCGGTCCAGGGGCCCTTCAATAATGAGTCATGGAATTTCCAAACCCATAATTTAAACGACACTCTGGCTGGATATCCCAGCGGGAGGGACGGAGGAGGGTACTGACATGAGCCCCCAATATTTCCCGGATTTTTTGCAATTGCGCTGTGTGTTGGAATGTTCGTGTTTTTGTTGTGTAAGATGTTTGGGGGGAGGCATGTTTTCGTTCGTTGTCAATGAAGTGAATTTGTTCATTTGTTGTTGGGCTGTGTTGTTGTTTTGCTTATTGTTGGTATTTGTCGCATGTTTCGGGGTGGTGGTGCTTGTTTTATGGATTAATTGCGTTTTTGTGTGCTGCTAGCGCTTTGCATGTTTGGTATTTTTGGTTTTACGGTGTTCATTTGTTGGTATTTTTTGTTTTTTTGGTTTTCCGGTTATCCGATTTTTTGGTTTTGTGGCTTTTCTGGTTTTCCTATTATGGATGGAATTATTGCAAATGGCCGAACGGTGGTTAACGGAGCCATCCAAGGAATTCTGTTGAGTGCCCTTCGGGGAAAATACAGTTTCGAAAACGCAGCCCCAAAAATCTGTCATGTTGGGGGCAAGTTTTAAGTTCATTAAGGTTTTGTGTGTATTTTTCGTGTTTTCACCTTACAACCAGACTGTGCACACTCACACACAAACGAAACGAAACGATTTCCCGGGTTGCTGCCCCCCAACCCCCGATCGCTAAAACCTTGACCTGGAGCTGCCTGAAGTGGAAATGGCGAAATCCGCCATCACGGGAAAGTGATCTGAACCTGATACAGGAGGTGGGCGAAAGTCAAAACGTTCACTATTAAGTCATAACTTCCCTGGTTTCCTTCACACCTGGCTCAACCGCAAGTTTTCTGGAAGGTTCTATCCCTTCATGGGGCCCATGGGGCCATGGAGCCCATAGTGCCCATGGGACCCATGGGACCCATGCAACCCATGGGGCCCATGGCGCCCACAAGGCTAATGGGGCCCATAAAGCCCATGGGGCCCATGGCCCCGGACAAGCGACGGCCAACCGGCTGCCGGCGGCCGGCGGCGGGCGGTCGGCTGGCGCCGGCAGGAACCGGACCCATGCCCGGGCCAAAGCAGCTAGAACGGACCTCGAAAAAACATGTGGCCGAAGAGCCGTCTCTAAGGTGCTAAGGGATCTGCCAATTCATCACATTCTTCACCAATATGCCATAACACTATTGATTCTAATTTGTATTTATACGAGTTCGTCACATTGGGGAACGGCGGGAGCTGCCCCCCCCCCCGCGGCTCCACGGACCCACTCCGCGGTCCCCGCGCCCCCAAATGTGACCAAAATGTGTAAATACAGAATGAAATCAATAATGTTATGACTTTTTCGTGGGTGAGCTTTGAAGGCTTGAGCAAATATCTTTTTTATAAGGGTCTGGAGGCAGAGGGAAATGCTGGAATGGTACTTTTGACGAAACCGGGCACGAACTGACTCCAGAATCGAGCATTCTGACAGTCAAGACATGTTTTATGCACACGAATTTCAAAACGAACGGCATAAACACCACCAAATTGTTCAGAAACCGTTGAAACGGTTCAAAAAACGGGTGTTGGGTCTGGGGGTCTGGGGTTCGGAGCCCGGAAATTTTGGGATTGCCTGGGACCACAGCTCTTTGGAAATTTCTTAGGATTGGATTTACACCCCCAACTTTTATTTTCAAGAATAAAAAGTGAATTTGATGCCATGAAGGTCTTTGCAACTTTTATTTTCGCCGGGAAAATAAAAGTTGGAAAGACTTTCATGACATCAACTTTACTTTTTATTCTTGAAAATAAAAGTTGCGGGTATAAAAGCCAATTCCAAAGAAATGCCTATTCGCTGTGGTCCCGGCAATCCCAACGGAAATTACAAAAAACAAAAACTGTGGAAGCACACCCATGTGGTGGTGAATGTTTTGACTCAGCCCACCTCCTGTAAAGTCCACTACCTGGCAATCGCGTAGTCAGTTCATTTCGGAGGTGGACAGCTTGCGGATCAATTTGTCCAATAACAACTGAACATATTTTGCCAGTTCCGAGATGATTCGTACTTTTGGTCCACGGATTTTGCCGCGCGGTTGGACCACAACCTGTGGCGGGTTTAACCGGGAACAGTAACGAACGAAATTTAAATAGCATGACATTGATCAAAATAGTGTGACATCGCGCTGTCAATTCATTTCGGAGGTGAAAATAATTCACGTATGAATTTGTCCAATAACAACTGATCATATTTCGCCAGTTCCGAACTGGTTCGTACTTTTGGTCCACGGATTTTGCTGCCCGGTTGGACCACCTGTGGCAGGTTTACCTGGGAACAATAACAAACGAAATAAAAATAGCTTGACATTGATAATACATCAAAATCGTTCGAGCTAATACCAACAAGTTCCAACGAATATTGACACATTCAGAAAAAAACGACCTACATCGAATTTAAATAAAACAATATATATATATATACTTCACAATAGATCGAGTCACCTCGAAATATCTCGACCTGGAATGCAACTAGTTCATAAAAACAACTAGCATAACATCGTGCAAGCTGCTCAACAACATATGCATACTGCATCGAAATGAAGTCAACACATCTCATAAAAAATGTTTTGTTTTGCAAATGTTTAGAAAGTCTAGTCTGGTGGTGGCTCACCCTGCTCATATGCTAGGCACATAAACACAACACTTCCGACCACTCCATGCATGTATTGTGTTGAGTTACACAAACGGTGTACCTACGGCGATTATTATTATAGTGAACTTGAACTGCCATCAGTTGTGTCTCCATGAAGGCTTACATCCGAGGGTTCATTTACTGAGTCCTCACCTTCTGAGTCGGAAGGATCCAGAGGGGGCAAACTAAACGAAGGGGGAGGAACTCCCTTCATCTGACTTTTGATGGACTTGATTATTTGGACATGGGAAGGAAGGAGTTCTCCATAGGGCCACTCCGGGTAACCAAGAGGGGCCAAACCGTGGTTGTATCTCCTTATATTTACATTCCCATATGAGTATTTATCTTTTGGTTCTAACATTGTTTGACAAGATGATCAGTGGTAGGCTCCACATGTCACTGCACCATCGCAGCAGTAAATCAACTAGTCACTACAAACGCACGAGCAAAACAACAACAAATTCCGTGAATTCTTTCTTTATTTCCAACAGGAGGTTTAAACAGGAATAAACAAATACAATTAAATCAAGTATACATAAATACGCCTGGGGTCAGAAAGGGCATAATGCTGCGGACCGACTACCACTATTCCCAATTCATGCCCTTACTACTCTCGGAATGTTCATGTAAACAAGCTTGTACATCAAGCAAGCTATCATGCGAAAAATTAGGCACTGCGTTTAAGGGTTCCCGTGTAGCCAAACGCCGGCCAACACCCAGAATGTGACCACCCCAAATGGTGGCGCTTCCTAAGGCCCCTCCCGGAAGGATGAATTCGCAATTACAGCACAACACCTGCGACATTCAATGAAATTGGCCCAACGGGCAGTTGCCTTCCGGGTCGGCCTCAATTATCAGTGCATTATTTACTACCTTGCACAGTCCATTGTGCAACTGAGACTGAAAGGCAAGGTGCAATGTGCTTAGGCAATTAGAGAATTCATACTGCAGAAGCAAACGCACACTATTATGTATGTTTACACGAGGCAACCACATGTGTGATATGTGTAATAATATGTAGGTTCAAACTTACTATCCTCGTGCTCTTAGCCGCCAGCTGCCCTCGGCAACAACTTCACACATAGCCTGAAATTTCGGCCGTTCAGCCTCCCTAAGAAGCACATCTGCCGGAATCGAGAAGTACAAAGGGCCTCCCCGATTGTTGCATGGCACCTTTACATGTTTCGCTAAGACTCAATATTTTGTTAGGTGCTGTGGAACCGCACCTTGTACAGATTATTACACCTCCACACTTGACCGGGCAATGTGATGGGTGTGTATGTTGATGGCCGATAGCATTCGACACATACTTATCTTTGGGTATACATGGAGACTTAACGAAATCGAAGACATGGGAAGCTTGTATTGAGACCGAAGAACAACAATTTGCACATACTACTCTGTTCTCTATGATAGATAACGAGTGAGTGAAGGGGTAAAGGTGTTATACAACATCTGCCTCTGGGACAGTGTCAGCTTCGGTATGATTGGTTTGTTATGCATCCTCTGAGGGTACAAGGATAATGCATGCGGGATCCTATTCTGTACTAGTTTGAGGTTCTTGAGAACATCAAGTATCGGCTGCGCTTTATGCCGTGGTATTGCATGGAATTCAGCTGCTTTGTCTGCAAGTACATCGGCAACTTCATTGCCTTGTACATGCCAATCCTTCACCCATGCAGGGGCTGCCTTCTTTTTCTTGGGGTCAGTCCTGGTATGACTGGGCATCTTGTATACCGAAATCCTGAGCCCCTTTTGCTCAATGAGCTGAAAGAGGTAGACCCATAGATCTGCATTTGCTGCAAACTTGGCTCTCTTTTTGCCTTTATAGTATGTGTTTGCAGTTATTTTACTGTCTGTGAAGAAATCAACTACTGCAGCATCATGTACATGTATTGCCACCAGTAGGAGAGCAATGAGCTCAGCCCTTGGTACAATTTGTACCTCTCCTGGTAGTGGATGCCACCAACTGTATGTTGGTTCCTTCTCTAATGTTACATGGTGTACACCAACTCCAGCTCTGCGAAGCTGAGAGATTGATGAGTAAGTTCCACAAGTGCCATCGCCAAAGTAGTAGCCAGATGGCCAAACCCTTGGTGCTAAGTCTTCATCTCATTAAAAAAGTAAACATGCACACACACAAGAGGCTTAAGAAGGTGCATGTAGTTCAAATGATGATCCTCTACGCACCTGGCGGCAGCATGATCTATATTGACAGACGTCCAACTTAAATCATTTGTGAACTACATCTACATCTACATCTCTCAAAACTGTCGCGCCCGTTGTCCACATTCAACACTCAAAAATTGTCGCTTTCTTGACGCATGTCCTGACAACACCCTGAGCTCTAAGCAAGTAATACCCCACCCCGTCCCAACATGTTGAAATCCGTAAATGTTTGGTTCTCATCGCTTGTCCAATAGTTTCGACATCTTCCACATGCAATTTCGACGCAAAAACACGCCAGGTGCATTTAAACACAGGCCGGCCCGGTATTGAAAGAATCCGGGGTCGGAAAATAAGGTTTTAGGGACCCGGGGGTCGGAATATACAACCGCCCAATAAAACATGCAACATTTTTTAACCGGCATGTGGTGATGGAAAAAACGGAACATACTCAATGACAGGTTTGTTGGTGCAAGTTGCTGGTGAGGGTTGGCTGGTGCAAGTAGTTGCCTATTCCGGTTTGAGCGGGAGTACCGGAGTTGGTGTTCCCCGACTCGTCTTGCACTATGTTCCTTGTTAGAGACCGGTCCCCTTGTAGCTCGCTCTCAGGCGATAATTCGCGATGCATGAAATCATTCCCAGTCAATCGGTTGTTGTTAAATGGTAGTTTAACAAATGGTGGTTTAGTGTGGGGACCTTTTCGGTTTCGAAAATTGAAAATTATACTTACACATGTGATATCAAATGAATGGGCCCAGGCCTGGACCCAAGCCAAAATTTGCGCCGGTCCCGGGCCCGGGCCCGGCCCAAGCGCAAATTTTGGCCTGGGTTCAGGCCCGGGCCCATTCATTTGATATCAAATGTTTATTTAAATCAAGCCCACCTCGCATTTGTCGCACTTAGAACCCTTCGGCACACAGCAAAAATCATGACTTTTACATTTGTCGACTGTACTAAAGAAGCTCCTCTGATGTCGTGTGGCTGGCCATAGACACTTAGGCCGAAGCATAAATGGAAAACAGGCACCCTGCCATGAAACACTGAGGCCGCCCTCAACCTCCTAAGGAGGAAAAGGGAAGGGCGGGTGGGCCCTTGAACTGGAAATGCCACGTAAGGCGCAGGTGATAAATAACAAGTCATTTAAAACAAGCCCACCTCGCATTTGTCGCACTTAGAACCCTTCGGCACACAGCAAAAATCATGACTTTTACATTTGTCGACTGTACTAAAGAAGCTCCTCTGATGTCGTGTGGCTGGCCATAGACACTTAGGCCGAAGCATAAATGGAAAACAGGCACCCTGCCATGAAACACTGAGGCCGCCCTCACCACATCATAGGTGGTGGGGTGGGATGGTGGAAACAGAAATTGGGCTACACGCAAATGGGGGCGCGAAGCGCCAACACACAAAAACCAATTTCACTCGATCAAAGTGGCCACCTCGCAGCCATATATGGGTTGCTCAAGAGCGCTGCGTTGTCGACATAGACATGGACTCCAGGATGTGATCAAACATGTTGCCCAACATTTCGATTTTCTTCAAAGTGGCTTCCGGCAAGCCTCGCAAGCTCACAATTGCGGCAACTTCCTGGAGGTAGTGTTCAAGTGTGGATGTCTGGCGGATCCGCATCCGCCACATAATATCATGCACCGGGCAATCATTCATATACTGATGCACAGCGCCCCCACCTCGCATGCCACCGGGCAGGAAGCCCGCATCCTTCCCAATTCCCAACATTACAAAGAATCTATCCCAGCGATTTCTAAACGTGGATACAGAAAAAGGATACAATGGTTCACTGCCTTTAAGATGCGAGAAAATGTGCGCCAGGAGATTTGACAAACCAAGGCCCCTCACTAGACTATGCTGCTGGGCTGCACCGCCCCGATTCCTCGATTTTGGCGCATCGTAGTGCAGAAAAGTGCGATCTGCATTTGAATACAAAGTATCCGCGGGCAACAACAGATTTCGCCTAAAGTTCCTTATCACTTCCCCGACACGAGCCAATCCCCAGAAACTGAGAATAATGATACCTGAAAAACGCGTCTGGCCCGTGGCCAGCCCCAACATACACAAAGCCTTAACTAACATGCATGGGATGGGCTTGCGGTGATTGGTTGGCTCAACTTGCTTCCAATTTGAGTTCAATTGCCAGACTTGACCAAAATATGCTTTAAGACTTGGGGCATGTCTCTGCAACGCTGTAATGGCCATCACATACCAATACCGAGGCTTTCGAGTGCGGTACAAATGCTGGCCGTACCCCACCAAAAGCCCTGCTAGCACAGTAGGCGCCTCCAACAACTGAAATAATGAAAGGGGCACTTCGTTTCGCAACAACCACTCTTGCAAGTCCAAAATGGCCGACTCGTGAAGCTTAACGGTCCCAGGTTCAACGTGGCTCAGTAAAGAAAGAGATACAGTACGGTCTGGCTTTGTTGTTCGCACACTCCCACACACAACTAGCGCAACCAAGAAAACGGTTGCAAACATAATTTCAGAATTTCCCTGTAGCCTGCGCCCGGCGAGTGGCAACATGGCTGGTCTTGTCAATATCAATCTTGGCCCGCAAGATGCCACAATCGATGGCAGTACTGAGGGCAAGAATGTTGGCTACGGCATGGGGGGTAGGGTTCTGCAATCTTGGTCCAAAGGCCACCTTTATTAGAATGTCCACGCAGAACTGTATGCGCATGATCTCGAGTACAGAGGGCCCGGCTACCAATTAAGTTTGAAATATTCGTTGCAAATCTTGTTCGCTTTCTCCACGGAGCTCCGAATCTACAGTACTCCAGTTTGGTATAGCCCAAAATATTTTTCCTGAAAATCCGACGCCACTCGGGGAGCAGCCACAAGAACGATGAGTCTGGGTTTTCGATGCAAATGCAAACCTGCGCGTGGAAATCCACAACAAGTTTCGCCATCCAAATTCCGAAAGAATTGCCTTCCCTAACTTTTGCCTTCATCGTGTCAGAGATGTCCTTGAGCCCGTAGGGGTGGGCCTTGTCACGGACCGCCGGGGTAACCGCCCGAGAGAGGGAGGAGCAAACCGGACCCGCACCGAGACTGGCAAAAGCACGACCGCGAAGTAGGGTTTCGATCTCATCTCTGACAATTGAATCGAGCAAGTTCTGATTTTTGGGGTCATCTTTGAACTCATAGGTCAGCACCCACGCAAAGCCAAGTTTGATACACTGCTTCGCGTGGCGCTTGCTTCCCGAAAACAAGTCGAGCACGCCTCTTTTCGAAAGGTCTGGAGCACCAGCCCCGGGGGGGCAAAATAAAATGGTCCTTCGAAAATCCCTCCAGGATGCGCCGCGCGCTCGCCGATATGGGCCCAGAAATTAGAGTGCTCCGGGAATTTGTCTGATTAATTTCCTCGTGTAAATTTGCAACCTTCTCACTATCACCATTACAAGTACCACATGACTGATAATCCCTATGATGTTCAGGAGGAGGCTCGCAATGTTCACCAGAACGCCTAAGTCCACAAGCACACGCATGACCGCAGACGGGAACGCCGCAAGAACCACAGGAACACCCATTTCCGCAATCTCCGTGTTCGCATCGATCGCAAGAACGTTCACATCGAAGTCGATCGCAACACCCGCAAGAACCGTAATGCCGATGGGGAGGATGCCGAACATGATCACCACAACCCGCACAATGTTCTGGTCGACTTTGCGTGCCTCCTCCTGTTTGTAAACTTCTATATGGATTTCCCTTTTCAATGGAACTCTCAGCAGACAGGTCATGCTGCTCTGGCCTGTTCGTCTCTGCGGCCGGCTGGCCAGGAAGCGGAGTGCAAGAAGGAAGACACATGCCAGAATCCCTAAACTCTTGGATCACACCTTTGTCAACATTGCCTTCGTAGCCGGAGGGGTGAGGGGATCCGTGGACCGTCTGATAAGCATCAGGGAATTTAGGGAGGCTGAGTTCTTGAGCACTGGGGTGCTTCTCTAGCCACTCGTCGAGCAGCTCAAACTTGTTTTCGAAAAGGTCCGTGTACCACTCGGGGGGG
>Ga0099797_101387_pt1 | contig 12914 bp, 11 predicted proteins | sample Uncmet_Sort48C_1_FD_89871 | JGI IMG/M metagenome (GOLD analysis project Ga0099797, IMG submission 89871) | Marine eukaryotic communities from CALCOFI LINE 67, Pacific Ocean - C012_Sort48C_1 | ecosystem: Environmental > Aquatic > Marine > Oceanic | place: Pacific Ocean: Monterey Bay | collected... | reverse complement strand
CCATGCCGTGGTTGCCCAATATTAGACCTGGGGGAGAGGGGGCCACAACAGAGTAATCGTCACTTGGGGCTTTGATTCCACGTCGACAATACTTCCCATCTACCGTATGTTGGCCTGTTTTCTATACAGAGGGTTCGGACAGGATTTCCGATTATTTCCTGCTTTAAAACAATTGTAACAAAAACACCCCAAATATTTCCGATTATCTTTTCGGGAGCCACCTGGCGAACCCTGTGCCGACTCCATGCCTAAATTCAAGCATTGTCACCCCGGATCCAAACCCAATCCGGACCCAGCCATCCTCCATATAATCTGACATTTCATGCACAGTCGGAAATATAATCGGAAATCGGAGATATAATCTGGGTTCTGGACAAATAATCTGGGTTCTGGAAAATATAAGCTGGGTTCTGGAAATACAATTTGGGTTCTGGAAAATATAGTCTGGGTTCTGGAAATATAATCTGGCTTCTGGAAAATATAGCCGGGGAAATAATCTGGGCTCTGGGAAATAATCGAACTTATGATAAAATAGCATTACCCGGCAATGTTATTCCATCGATTTTTTGATTATTTTGAAAATCAGATGAGTTTCAACTAAAGAAATTCATAACTAACAGAAGCGTTTGATGCCCCCGAATTGTACATTTAGGCCCATGGTCCTATCTGATTTAATTGATACGTTTTCATTTCTCGGTCCTCAAACCGTTGCGTTGGATATTTTCGTATGGTCGAACATTTTCTTTCGGACAAAATGTATTTTCATCAAAATGACAGAATTGTTTTCTGGTGTGTTTTTCGAAAATGTATTTTCCCCGAAGGGCTGGCCAAAGAACCCCCTAAAATGGGTGTGCCTGGCGGGCAAAATCTGAGTTAGCCTCCCACCAGTCTTTTGCCTTATGTTAGATTCTCCCAACGCCCATATAAGGTAAAATCCGAAAAATCACAGAGAATCATAACGTAAAAACTCAAATCCCATATATATATATATATATATATGCCCTGAGGAGCATCGAGTGGTCATGGCAAAATATATGTACTCAAAGCACGAAGCGAGCGGTTGCGTGAGGAACCGCAAACACATGTTCTTGCACAAGCCGAGCAAAGTTAGAGCGTACTTTTAGTTTGTTTTGGGGAGGGGTGTCTCAAAAATATATAAGAATAGCTACAAAATGTATATGGGGACCATGGGGGGCATGGAGCCCCCTTGGGCCCATGGGGCCCCATGGGCCCACGGCCTCGGCCCCACCGCGGCCCTCGTCCGACTTGGAGAGTAACTCCGGAGACGTGGATATAGAACAGACCCACTCACCAAGTGATAGGACTAGCTCGGACTTTGACTAAGTCATACCCGCCACAGCATATATATATATATATATATCGCTCACGGAACCGATTGTAGAAGGGACAGATGTTGAACCTCAGGTCTATTTTGCATTACTAAACATTCACAAACAATATATACATATATGTATATTTGACGAAGACTTCTACATTGCTTTTGACAGTTTTCAAGTTGATCGATTTTGCCACCCTAGCCAGGATTCTCTTGCCAGGTTTGCAAGGTTGTGCAGGTGGAGCGGGGTGGCTCCTCTTTCCGCCTCCAGGCTTATTGCAGTAGATGCAGTAGGCTAGTTTGTCGGTCACACAGCTGAGCATGTGGGGATTCATGCAAAGTGCACACCGACAAAAACAAGTATATATATACATATATACTATATATGTATATGTTGTTTTCGCTTATGTTTGGCACACATATATATATATACTTCTTCTTGTCCTTCTTAAAACGGGTAGCTTATAATCGACCCTTGAGGCTTCTTACTTATCTTGGCCAAACCTAAATACATAATCAAGGATAAAAGACGTTGTCTAATTGCAACGAAATGAAACCACAGCATTACAAAATAGTTACAAAAAAAACTCTCCTGTTCTTAATATATTGAAACCTCCCAGGAACAGAAATGCTGCGAGTGACATTACAGAAATCAATCAAGTGACCTTCTAGTGGCCATTTAGTTTCCAAAACTCTCCGAGGGCTCCTTGGGCCCCAGTCCCCCACAATTTTGATAGCATTTTGCGCAATTTCGTCCCGGGGATGTTGCATTATTTTCAGAACAGGAGACTTCTTTTCATAACTTTTTTTTAACTGTCTAGTTGCATTTTGTTGCTCTTAGACCACGTGAAGTTAACAATATATGTGCACTTAGGTTTGGGTAAGATAACTGAGAAGCTCCAGGGACGCAAAGTAAGATACCTATATATGAACGGACAAGAAGAAGCTTGTTATTGTTGTTGGTCTAGTTTTGGTGCCTGTTCGTGTCATTTTAATATTGCTACTGTGCCGTCGGTCGTAAGCGCCCAGAAGCTTTACTCACTTTGCGAGGATACAGGAATGCTGTCTTCAATTGTTTGTCTACTGTATTTCTAATATGCGAATCGTCTTGTCAAAATGATGAGTCACCTTCTCGAAGTGGTTAATAGTGTGCGGTGATTGCATGTTGGGATCAACTGAGTTCGCATAACCTTCTTTGTACGCATTGAAGCCAGTCTTGTTCAAGATTTTGATGTCTACAGTTAGGATTGCAGGAGTTTGATTGGAAAGATGGCTCCCAAATTGAAAGGTGCTGCATATGAAGAGTTGGGGCGACGATTGGTCGAGATGCGTCGTAAGGTTCAACAAGGTGGTGATAACTATATGGATCAGTATTTCGCAGCTAGGGACGGCTTGCCCATCCCAAGACAAGAGGACTTCAAGGCACAACTTGCCAATCTCGAAAGGGAGTACCAGATTGCCAGCCAGGGCCGCAGTCCGGCATCGGCGATTCTGGCAGAGGAGCAAAAGCAGCAGCAAGCGAGTCTGGCAGAGGAGCAAAAGCAGCAGCAAGCGGAACAAGAGTGGAAACGCAAAGTAGAAGAGGCACGATGCGCAGAGCGGCGGAAACGATGGGAGGCAAATCCCATGCGGCCCGACTGGGCCAAAATTGTGTTGGATAACCCAAAAATTCGAAGTTCGATTTGCAATCAACAGTTCCAGAATTTTGATGTCGACGGCAGTGGTGAGTTGGATGAAGTGGAGATAAAGGATCTCTGTGAGAATGTCTGCGATCAAATGAGTATTCAGATCCCTGGAACTGACAAGATGCATCAAGCCTTTGAGAAATTTGACCGAAACAAGAGTCGTGGCTTGGACCGTGAGGAATTTGCAAAGTTCTTTGGTTTTTTCTTGAAAGTTACCCTGCAACAATACGAAGATGGCCTGCCAAAATAAAAGGCGTCGCCTTGGCGGCGCAAAAGGTAGGGAGCAGCAGCCTTTCTTGTGCAAGATTAGCTTTATGCGCACATAAAGATCCAGGCTGCTTGATATGGCCGAGCTTCTTGGTGTCGTGAGCTGGGCCACCGACACCTTTGCGAGCCTTTTGATGCATATCTTGATTAAATGTTTCGCTTCAGATGCCCAGTCATGCCTGGGTGGGGCAAGCTTGCGAGTACCTAGGTGTGTGCGACCCATTTCACTCTAACCAGCTCGGACCAGGATGGTCTGCGCATGACAATAGCTGCATGCAACCATGGTGTATTTGGAGAAAAAGGTCAACAGCATGATTTTAAAGCCCTTGCATGTAGCTCGGTAGGAGGTCTCTGTGCAGCTGTACAGAGACATGATACTTGCGCGTGGACCCCAAACACTGTTTATATGCTTTCTTTGTTGTGCAAGATTTGTGATCTCATCGTTGCTATGTCATCTTTGCTGCGCAATCGTTGATGCGCAATCATTATTATGCAACTGTGTTGATTGCAAGCTTGGGTGGCCAAGCAAAGTGTTTGAAGGCAATTTTGTGGGCTAGGCAGGTTTAGGCAAATCCAGGCAAGTCTGGGTCGGCGACGACGGGCAATCCTGGATTTCAGGGTTGGTGGGCTAGGCAAGTCTAGGCAAGTCGGCGACGACGGGCAATCCTGGATTTCAGAGTTAGAGGGCTAGGCAAGTCTAGGCAAATCTAAGCAAGTCTAGGCAAGTCGGCGACGACGGGCAATTCTGGATTTCAGGGTTCATGGGCCAGGCAAGTCTAGGCAAGTCCGCGACGATGGGTAATTCTGGATTTCAGGGTTAGACGCCTCGGCAAGTCGAGGCGAGTCTCAGCAAGTCTAGGCAAGCCTAGGCAAGTCGGCGACGATGGGCAATCATGGATTTCAGGGTCAGTGGGCTAGGCAAGTCTCGGCGACGATGGGCAATCCTGGATTTCAGGGTTATTGGGCTAGGCGAGTCTAGGCAATTCTAGGCAAGTCTAGGCAAGTCTAAAGTCTAGGAAAGTCGGCGACGATGGGCAATCCGGTCTGTCCCCTAGTTTCCTTAGGTCCCAAATCCGGAAAAATGATAAAAAAATAACAAAAAATACGTTTTTTTACAGGTCTGTCCCCTAGTTTCCTTAGGTCCCAAATCCGGAAAAAATGACAAAAAAAACAAACAAATACGTTTTTTTACAGGTCTGTCCCCTAGTTTCCTTAGGTCCCGAATCCGGAAAAAATGATAAAAAATCGCAAGCTTTTTTACAGGTCTGTCCCCTAGTTTCCTTAGGTCCCAAAACCGGAAAAATGATAAAAAAAATCGCAAAAATTGGCGCTTTTTTACAGGTCTGTCCCCTAGTTTCCTTAGGTCCCAAATCCGGAAAAATGATAAAAAATCGCAAAAATTGACGCGTTTTTACACATCTGTCCCCTAGTTTCCTTAGGTCCCAAATCCGGAAAAAATGATTTAAAAATCGCAAAAATTTGTGCGTTTTTACACGTCTGTCCCTAGTTTCCTTAGGTCCCAAATCCGGAAAAAATGATAAAAACATCACAAAATTTGACGTTTTTTTACAGGTCTGTCCCTAGTTTCCTTAAGGTCCCAAATCCGGAAAAATGATAAAAAATAAAAATTATGATTTTTCAGCGGTGCATACCCCATATAAAAAAGTGCCAAAAAATGAAAAGCCTTTGTTCGCTACACCCTACTTAAAAGACTATACTAGACCCTCTTGCCGAATAATAATAAATTTTATTATTTTTCAGCAGACCCTGCTCAAGCACATGGCTCAAGTGCTCATAGAAGTTTAAGCACTCCTGCTGCCAAATCTTGGCTAATCTCAAGAGCCCCGGAGCTCTACCAAGGCGACTATACGGTCCTGGGCAGGACACTTCCAGGGACGAACCAAATCCCTGGATACTGCTGCGAGGCGTTGCTTCATTTTGCAATCTTCCCAGCCTGCCATCACCGGACACATACGTGTCCCATGGCATCTGTATTCACCATAATCATGAAACGGATGACAAAATTCACATGGCCAAGTTTTTTCAAGGTTATATAGATATGCATCAAACTCTCTCTCTGTAAGCTGCCTGTTCCAAAAGCTCGTTGCCACAGAAGCAGAAATGAAAGTCTGCCTTCGGCGCCTTTGTGCTCTGGGCATTGGTTTTTACATCTTGAGCTTATATTCGTTGCCACATTGAACTCATAGGAGTTTCAAAGCACCTGCAGCCAAGTCTTGGCTAATGTCTTGGCTCGAGGCACCTAGCCGTCGTGCTTCGCCTATTGTTTTGGCTTTCTTGCTGTATGCCTCATACCTCTTGTATCTCTCGCTGTTTGGCCTTGCAGGGTTTCGATCCTCGTAAACCACACGAGTTTCATTAGGGAAACGCCTGTAAGCAGCTCTTCGGTTAACCTCCATTGCTCGCGGCGTTCGGTCAGTACTCGAACTGGCACCCCCCGCTGGCCTTGACTCTCTTGGTGCTGGTGGATCAGCTTTCATAAGCCTCATTCCAGGACCGCTTCCAACAATTTTAAATAATTTTGGGAAGAGGCGAAAGAAACTAGCATATCGGCCTTGGGCTGGAGGTCCATATATCTCCATATCCTGAACTGCCGATCGCATACCTTGTATAATGCTCCTAGCTGCTCCTAGGGTAAGACCCTCTGACGGAATTTGTCTGTGCAACTCCTTTGCATATGGGCCAAGCACCTCTCGCTGTTTTTCGCGTCGCCCTTGATTAGGCCCAGCAAGACCATCGTCCAAATCGACCTGAGCACTTCCACGTTGCACGGCGAGAACATTTTTCACGGGATACGATTTATCATTACTCAAAACATGACTTCCCTTGAACCCTGTTACCGGGAGCACTTCACCCTGAAACTTTGGAGCATCGATACGCTCCCAAGTGGATCTATCCATCGGGATTCTGAATGATTCTTCATCGTTTAATCTGCCTGCCTTTGCTCTCCATTTCTTGTTGTTATGTGCGATCGCTTCCCCATTATTTTTGTCAAGCTCGTATTTTAGTAGTGCACTACCCTTCACATCAGAAGGCGCACTGCCCATGAGATAATCATGGCTCCTGTTGTTATACGCCTTGGTTGCTCTCTGCAAGGATTCCGCCCAATTAGTCAGTGAATAGCTGGACAGGATCGTCTTCAACCCTGCTATCACGCGATCAACTATTGCTAACGTGTTGATTGCTTGTTCGTCCTTGCGGCGCAAAACACCCCTATCGCCTATCTCTTTCTCAAAAAGTGCATATTCATTACCGTTATCGACAGTGATCTCTCGAGCAACCTGACCACCGTTCTTGGCAATAATCCTTCTGAATGCTTCTAACGTCGTCTGAGCTGATTTATTTGGCATGGCCTCTGTGAATGCTTCTCGAGTATACAAATCTACACAAACAAGCACATATTTATTTTGGTTATTCAGTTTCGAAATTTTCTTCGAAAAGTCTAAAACATCACACTGCCAGCGCATATTTTCCCGGCCGCCTCCAGGCACCTTGCCATCTGAAGGGAGTCTCCCTCTGAAGATCTGGGCAGATGATTGTTTGGCGACGAATGCTCGAGCTTCAGCATCTGACAACTCCAAGCCAGCTCTCCTGACTGCAAAACGGAAGGCTTGTGCCCCGGGCCGGCCAGTCTCATCGTAGATTTGCTGTAGTCGTTCTTCCCTACTACTCATTTATTTCTGCTTGGAACCAATCGTCTCCACCTCCGTTCTCGACCCACGTTTTGTATTCCCACCAATCTACGTCTGAATGATGAGGGTATACCTGATTCTGTATCATTTCGGCCCAGGCTTTGTTTTCAAATCGCTTAGGACCTTTCGGATGTGGTGTCACACTGGAGTCCCAGTGATGTTGCAAACAAGCATTCTCAAAATCCATATAAAAGGAATCTTTATAAATATCCAATCTAAACTCTCCCTTCCCAGGTCTATGCGGGGGAGCAATCGTGCCACCCCAAAGTTGAAATATAGCTTTCACGAGATCAATACCACCCTGTTTAGTTTGTGGGAAGTCCTCTAAATGCATCGGATCCGGTTCTACTTCGGGTTGCCACTGCATGTGCTTTTCTCTACAAGACATTCTTTGTAACAAGATTGTAAACGCAATCATTCCACATAGACGTTGCAACCAGTCGTAACCCTCGATAAACCGACATACAGGTGATTTTTTTGGAAAAACTTCGAGTCCAGGTCGTGCAACATTACTGTCCCCAACTCGGTAATACCTTGCACTTTTGGGTACACCAATGCAAAAGCTAACATACAGTGTTTTGAAATTTGCTCTGCTGTTGTATCGAAGGTGACACCAGCATCGTCTTCAACTCTCAGTGGATTCAGGCAGACTACTTTGTAACGGCCACCATTGACAAACTTGCCATATGTACTGCTGCCAACTAGTTTCGTACCCACAAAACATGAGAAGGCAGGGTCATCCCCTTTGGGTATTGGCACACACTTTTTCCCAATAGCCGCCTGTTCTTGTCGCGCTTGGCTTATTTTCCGGCGCTTCCAGTGAGAAATGCAAATATGCAGATCTGCCTGTGTCCCTTTTGGTGCTCGATATCGCTTTCTTGTCTTAGCAATAGCCTGTGGAAGGTTGTCTTCAAGCAACCCAGTATAGAAATTGAAATGTTGTTTGTCGCTGCGCCTACACCGAGTGAGTTCAAAGCAAGTGCAATCACTCCAAACCTTGTAGAGTCTGCTCTTTTTAAATGCTGTCGGGGAGATCGGTTCACCTCTCCAGCTGTTACCGACAGGAGGGAGTGGATCCCAGTCTCCAAATGTTATGATTTTTGTCCCAAGCAGTCTCAGGTGGTCTAGGGCAGCAAACAACGGAAGGCAACACATAGAGACCTCGTCCAACAAAATATATCCCTTGAATGTGCCAGTCAGCGCGTATTTGCCGATGAAATGATGTACTGTATTTCCCTCAGGCAACAGTCGCGCGGCTTGATGAGTTGGAGCGAGGCAGGCAACTCTTTGTCCAAGTTCCTCCAAACACTCTTTCACTTTCGCCAATATCCACGTCTTGCCTGTACCAGGCGGACCAAGCACAGTAAAACTTTTGCCAATTTTCACCTGCTCCACGATCTTTTCAAGAAAATCATCTGGGCCACATTTCGGTTCTACATAGGTTTGCCATTCCAAGTCTACATGATAAGGAGGAGGCGTGTGTTCTGCTATCTTCAATGTACCACCCGGGAATCTAGGTTCACATTCTTTTACCTTGTACACAAGTTCGTTACTTTTGCACGGCTCCAAAAACACCTGTGAGATGGACTGCCGTATACCATAATTTTTATGTTGATCGCTATGTCGAAAATGTTTAAATTCGTCTCGGAGCTTCTTGAACTCCCTTTTTTACAGGCTGCACATAGATAGCATCTACCTGTATGCTCAGCACATGGCTGAGTTTTGTACATCGTCTCACGATTGCCAAAGCTGTTGCCACTTTGATTCGCTCTTGACTCCTGCCAATGAGGTTAAGAGGCAAAAATGACCCGAGGTTCAGTACCTCTTGCACCCACGTGATATCTGAAAAGACATACCCTGTCTCTGTTTGTTCTGAGAAGGGCGTCGGTCTTGTCGTGATGGGGCTTGACCATGGTATGTCGTCTGGATGGGAGGTAGTGCAACACGAATAGCGATAATTTGTTACTCTTCCCCAGGCGCCCAACAAACTCAAAAGGGCTGTTTTGGGAAGTAACTCCTTGACATCTTTCTTCTTCGCTCTCGATCCAGCCCACATAACTGCTTGGAAACTGCCTCCAACGTCTTCCCATATATACTTCATCTTCTTCAGTTTCGCAGCAAGATCACCTGCAGGTCGGTGCGAGGTCGCATTGAAACAAAGCAGTATATGTGACCATTTGCACATACCATCTGTGAGCATAAACTTCACCTCTGCTGCACTGTACCAACGTGGCCCATCGTATATGTAGTTAGCGAGCGGACTACGTACCTTTCCCAGATCAACCCAACTGTAGTCTGCCACTGACCCGTCCCTTGGAGATTCAAACTCATCCAGAGGTGAAAAGATCGGGATCGGTTCTGTGTTTGCCTCGACAATGCCATTTAATCTGCACGATCGAACATCCACCTCCATACACTGCAACCCCGGCAACTGCTTGTGCAAGTTGCACACCACTTGGGTGGGCTTTCTCGAATTCACGAAGCCAGCAAATGTCTCCTCGTTAAATCGAGACATATAGGCGTTCTGGTCCTCGACGTTCATCCTCTGATGGTCTGCCTTAGTCTTTTCTTTGTGACACATGCTGCATAAATATGCAAAATTGTCCATGGAATCGCTCCCGTGACAGCTCCTGGGGATCTTGTGGTCAATTTCTTGCACGATCGCATCCCCACACACATTGCACAAGCCTTTTTGTCTGCCTGCTAACTCAGTTTTAACGTCTCGTGGAAGGAATGGTCTATCACAAGGACGACAAAGATCGTCAAAGACCATCTGACAAAATGTACTTAAACTTTCTCCGCGGTATGACAAGCTATGATGCCTTATCTCGGAATACCTTTCCAAAAAACGTAGGCAGATGTGGGCCTCTGCTGGCCAGTTGTGAACGATACAATCGTTATACTGCAACCTTTTGATATTACCAAGGCCACTGAGGTATACTTTAGGCGATACGTGTTGTCGCAACATGTCACCTCTAACCTTGAGCAAATCAGAGGCGTAAAAGTGTCCAGGTTTAATTTCGCTGAAGGTGTCCCAGTATTGACAAGCAGTTGTTGTGCTCGTTATTTTACCTATTTTAGCTAGCACGCATTCCTCAGATTTTGTAGGCTCGCTGGTTGGCTCGCGTATAATGGCCCGCTTCACTTTTTCGTCGCCAACTGTGTAACAATGATCTCCCCATATATATACACACACGGACTGAAATACTTCCTTTTCAGGCAGAAAGCTTTTTATTTTGTGTTCGCCCCATTTGACGTGTATGGGTACTGATATTTCCTTGCACAGCTCCAAAATTGCAGCTGCGGTGAAGCCAATTTCTGGATTCCTGAGGTCTTCGTCATCTGCATACAACTCTTCCTGTATAATCGTAAGCATATCAGCCAAATCCTCCTGGCTAAATTGTGGTTGCCCGTGGATTCGGAAATATTTGCTGAGCTGGTGGGTCACACATCGACCCTGTGTGTTTTCCAACGATTCCTCGCAGATACCAGGCAGCCCAAAATCCCACGGATTACCTTCTCGAAGCGGTCTATGTATGACGGCCTCGACATCTCCTTGTTGACTCACTGAAAGTTTGTTGTACTGCACTCTCCTCGTGTCAGTTAGATCTAATACGTGCGTTTCGTACCCGGGCAAGAGGACGCGCTCCCCTTCGATAATTGGCTGTTGGCTCCTCCAATTTAATTCGATTTGTGCCACTCTTGCTCTTTGCTCAGCATCCGACAGATTGCGAGGCACCTCGATCTCGCCAATGGCTTCAATCTTAGAACTGGGCAACCAATCTTCTCGTGAAAAAATACTGCCATTTATGCGCGTGAGATCTACGCGGACTGGCCACAAAACCGTATACCGATCGACAGCTTTCGAATAGAAGCTTTTTCCTAACTTGGTGAGCTTCCACTCCCGATTCACGTTGTCCCAGGTGCTAATTTTCTTTTGACTGCCATCCAAAAGGGTTATGTACTGACTTCGTCCTTTCCTCACCGCATCCTGATTATACGGAAATTTGCCCGGAGGTGGAATGCCAGTCTTTTGATAATAATACGTTCCCATAGGGGTCAACCCTTTTTCGTTGTATAAAACTCGGTGCCTCGCCCCTGGGATCGGTAGAATCAGTCCCATGCCATTTCTGTTAGCTTTTGGTTGGCTCCCACTTTCAATCGCTTGATTAATCGCTGATTTCACTGCTGGGCGTAATTGCATGTTGATTCTTTTCTTCCGCAGAGAAAAACTTGCTCCGATGTTTACGCGCCCATCTTAACGCTGACTCTCTCTTTCTCTCCAGAGCTTCCTCTATACTATACTTCTTGGGTCGCCCTCGTTGTGGGGGCGTATAGTCATCCTGCGATAGGAGAGTTAAACGCCTTTGTCTGTAGAGATCGCGCCGATGGGCCTTGTATTCTTCTCTACTACTTAACCCTCTCTTCTGCAAAAGGTAATATTCATAATTTGCTTCTTTCCAACTCAGTTTTGTCATTTAATATTGTAGAGATAAAAAGGATGCAGAGTGATTTGCAAGTATTAGGTACAACTTGCAGTCACTTCGAAGAGTATAAATCGAAAGATTTGAAATTGCTGAGAAAAATTATCGTTAAGCTTAAGCAACAAATACGAGACTTGAAAATCGAACTTTCCCTCGTGAAAGCTCTATACAAAGCATGGAGATTCTTCGCGATAATTCAATAAACGCTGCTTACTTCACTTCGGCATCCTCCAGACGTGCTTTTTCTTGCGGCACCAGCATCGTCTCGAAACTCCGGTAAAACATACCCTTCTGAAGGGATTTTGCCAAAAAATTAATAAAGAGGAATTCATAGGGCCGTTCTGTTGCAAGCTTGTATAATTTCATGAGGTCAGCCTTGCTGACAATAGCTGAAAACTCTTCTAAAATTCCGAGTATGAGCTCATTTGCTGAACGAACCCGAAAGAACATGCTAAATGTTAAATTTTTACGGATGGCCGGGCTAACCAATTTCAAAGCTTGTACGCTAAGCCATGTTGATATGCCAAAGTGCCGGTAACGTACATAGCAGGACTCCAGCACACCCCCGGCTTTGCGCAGGGCCTGTGGCGAGTCCCCAAAATCATCCACGAGATACAAAATTTGAAATAATCGCTTCTGCCCTCTGTAATTCTTTTCAGCATAAGCTTTTTTTAAGGTCTCTGTGATCTTCTGTTGTCTCTTGGCTATTCTCAGCATGTCCTGGGGGTCAAAATAATTAAAGCAGAAGGGCCCCTCCGCCTTTTCATCGTGGCCAAGCTCTTTAGTAATATAATCTTTCACACTCGCCCACGAGTCATCACAATCTATCGATGGCGTCCATATGGATATTCGGCTGAAAACGCCTCTATATTTGTCTCGATCCAGTATCATCGAAGCCATTGCAGTACTCTTGCCACTTGAGCCAGGGCCCGCGATTAATCCGCGGCAAGGGACCTTCGGCATCATATCGGACGGCGACTGCTTGATGTAGTATTCTGGAATGCCCTTTTGAGGTACAACCTTGGGCATTTTTCTTTTATTTGTGGTGTAGTTTGAAGCATCCAGCTTCTATATCTGTTTCTTCATCTTCGAGCTCTACTTTGTCCGTCTCACAATCGCAAGTGCAGCCGCAACACGTACTCCTGCATCTTCCTGCATTGCAGACGTACTTGGCGCAATCACTGGCGCAATCGCCCAAGAAATTGCCAGCGAGGGCTTCACTGGCGACCATTCCCATTTATGTGTACAATGTAGCTCCAGAATCACGAATTTCTAACATAGCGGAGTAACTGTGCATAAGGATCAATCTGTCCACGTACTCACTGGCTTGAGTTCCCACGCCTGACACGTGTATAGTCACTATGCCTCCGGAATCGATGGGCTGGCCTGTATGCTCAGCGTGTCCTGGACACCGTTCCAAATCGCTCACAAT
>Ga0099797_101386_pt1 | contig 12929 bp, 13 predicted proteins | sample Uncmet_Sort48C_1_FD_89871 | JGI IMG/M metagenome (GOLD analysis project Ga0099797, IMG submission 89871) | Marine eukaryotic communities from CALCOFI LINE 67, Pacific Ocean - C012_Sort48C_1 | ecosystem: Environmental > Aquatic > Marine > Oceanic | place: Pacific Ocean: Monterey Bay | collected... | reverse complement strand
GGGAGCACACCGTCGTGGAAGCCAAAGCTCCTCCAGTGCACCCTATATGCGATCGTTCCGTCGTGGTAGCCAAAGCTCCTCCAGCCCCTCCTCGTTCCAAAGCTCCTCCAGTGGATCCTAGCACCCTATATGCGATCGTTCCGAGTCCGACGAGCAAGCCAGCTTCTCCGAAGAGGCAGCCAGCTCCCACGGCACAGGCCATCAAGGATAAGACCGAGGAGCACACACCCAAAAAGTTGCCTAGCTACCCCCAGATTGCGACGCCAGACATCGACTTCCGTGCGACTATAAAAAACTTGATCCGGGGTCGATCGTTTCTTGGGTTGTTGGATGCGAAAGATTCAGGGTCAGAGTCAGAGTCAGATGTGCCATCTTGGGCACATATCCCCATGGCTTCGCAGCCAAAGGTGGAGGCTTCGCAGCCAAAGGTGGAGGCTTCGCAGCCAAAGGTGGAGTCAATTGTGGCTGTTGATACAGTTGCATCGGCACCCGCATGCGGCAGCTTCGACACTTTCAATTTAGCCTTCCTGGGAGAAGCAGCAGATGCTACTTTGCAGCAAGCCCTCGCAGTGCCAGCCATCACGAGCAAAGCCAAGGGCCAGTATAAACGGGTCCGAGAAGAGCGCAAGGAGGCGAAGGCTTTGAAGAAGGAGGCCAAGCAAGCACAGAAGGAGGAGCAGAAGAAGCAGAAGCAACAAGAGAAAGAAGCACTGAGGGCAAAGAAAAAAGCCGATGCGAAGAAGCAGGCGAAGAAGAAGAAGAAGAGCAAGCATGCCAAGAAGAAGGGCAAGAGTGATACACCGAAGAAGCCGAGGGAATTGTCGATGTCTCGGAAATGCATCCGGTCATCTAGTAGTAGCTATTTAATTTTAAGGGATTGCGAGTGTACTTTCAAGGTTCATATATATATATATATATATATGCATATATGTACATATATTTATATATCTCCATATATAGAAGTCGATCCTTAAAGGTACCAGAAAAATCATCCTTTTGTGTATGGATATATATAAATATATATATATATATATATATATATAGAAGTCGATCCTTCAAGGTACCCGATAAATCTTTGAACTGAATGTATATATGAATGTATCAACTGCATATGTTTCGATTTCAAACAAAAGATCAAACCTTGAAGGCACACAAACACATTGACAATACATGTCTTACGATTAGAATTGAAATTAACAGGTCACGGGCTTTCCATGCAGTGTACGATAAACTTGTCGGCAAAGATCCGGATGCCGGTAAAAAGGCATCAGCAGCCGCAGACAAAGCTTGGAACGAGTACATATTGATAGCATATGGAAAGGGCATATTGAATGTTAGTTGTGAAATTTCGACACCCCCCCCCCCCCCCCCTCGAAATTTCGATCGAAATTTCGACACCCATCCTCGAACTTTCGATCGAACATTCAATTGAAATTTCGACACCCCTCCTCGGAACTTCGATCAACATTTCGATATCACTCAACTCCTTTTATTTAATTCGGATGACTTTATAAAGGTATCAAGCTTCGGTGGCCGGCGCTGGCAATGCTGGAGGAGCATAGATAAGAGTGCGGCTTGTGAGCAGCATAAGAGACGAGTGAGTTGAATTGGGGTCGCTCGCTTGACATTGTTTGAAGTTGTGAGCTACATAACAGCTCGAGTTTGTTGTTGTCGCGAGAGAGACACGGGCATTGCATCTGCATAGTTATATATAGATGAACCTTGTACCTTAAAGGTAATTACATATATAGGTAGCTTGCGAGTAGGTACCTTTCAGGTAATTTCATGGCAGGTGCACAGCCTCACGACAGACAAGCCAGGTTGGTTTATCAACGGACTTAAAGACGAATCCTTACCATGATTAAAAAACAATCCGAAACACAATAAAACAAAATATGTAAATGCATGACACCAACATTGGAAAACCAAATTCACAATGACATCTACTCTCCTCGACATCACCATTATAATCTCTCAAAATCTGCACATTGCATGGATTGTAACAATGATGATTTCTGAGCCTTCGGAGTGGAGCTTCGAGCAATTTAAAAATGAATTAGCTTTGTTGGCTGCTCTGAGCACACCATAACATGCTTCTGGACTCCAGCATCTACTCTCCTCGACATCACCTATAAACAGTCAAAGTCTGCACATTGCATGGATTGTAACAACGATGATTTGTGAGCCTTCGGAGTAAACATCTTGAGAACTATAAAAATAAATTAATATGCTGGCTTCAGGAGCGAACCATAACATGCTTCTGGACGCCACACCTAAAACAACACCTAAAACATCCATAACCTAAGCAGCATCTGAAGTTTGAACTTTGACAACAATGACAAGTTCCTGAAGTTTGAACTTTGTACCACCTGACTTTGTAAGCATATATATATATATATATATATTCTATTGATTGTCTTCGCAAGCTTTTTTAATTCAAGTTATCGTTAGTGCCCCAACATGCCGTCGGAGTATCGCCAGACGACGAGGGAGGAGCGCGCCTTTTGCTGGGGAATATTCTTCAAGAATATCAAGCAGGATCTGCCCAAGGGCACCCTCCGCACTGTGCTGGAGTATTACAACTTGGAGACAGGTGCAGTAAGTGATAATAAACAATGGAAGATGCCATATTAAATATATAATTAACTAGTCTTCAATATTTAATGAACTACAAACAAACCAACCAACAAACAAACAAACAAACAAACAAACAGACAAAAACCAACAAACAAACAAACAAACAAACAAACAAACAAACAAACAAACAAACAAACAAACAAACAAACAAACAAACCAACAAACCAACAAACGAACAAACAAACAAACAAACAAAATAACAAACAACCAAACAAACAGACAAACAGACGAACAAACGAACAAACAAACAAATATACAAACAAACACACAAACAAACAAACAAACAAAGACATGGGCCGGGCAACATTACCTTAAAGGTAAATTCATGCATGTACTATGTTCCTAGAAATGTCCATTAAATCATTCCTCTTTCGTTGATGGCGTTTTAGGATTGCTACAAACATGCGAGACCAATAACACTGTATTTCCATCGGGTCTGACTTCCATCCAATATGGAAGCTGGTAAAACACACCAGATGCTTCAATTCACGAATGTCCAATGTTTTACTGATACGACATAATTTATCATACTCAAACACCTTTAGGATTGCTGCAATCATGAAGTCTTTCTCTCTGTCTCTGAGAATACATTCTGGGGCCACATAAAAATAAAAAATATGTTCTAATTTCTCTTCAATGTCCTCGCACATGGACCGAGCTAATCTTCTCTATGCACCGCTTTAAATGGGCATGTAAATATATACATAGAAATATCTATCTATCAGAATGATAATGCAAAACAAGAGAACAATGATATATATGTATATATGTATATATATATATATATATCATGTTTCATGAGACGACATAATTTCATCATACTTTAGGATTGCAACAACCATGCGAGCCCTAACACAATGGCTTTGGAAGGCTTCGGTGCTTGTTGTGTCACCGGTAAACCCCACCTCCCGGGTTATAAACAATATTCGTGCGAGCCTCCATACTCAATGTATACCTTTAGGATTGCGACAACCATGCGAGCCCAAACACCATGGCTTCTGCATGCCAGTCGGTGCTTCGATTCGACCGGTTACCCCCATGGGATATAAACAGCATTCGTGCGAGCCTTCATTCACATTGGGGTACCTAACATTGCAGTGACATTCACGAATGTCCAATTAATGTTTCATGACAAACACCTTTAGGATTGCGACAACCATGCGAGACTAAACAACAGGGCTTTGGTTCTGGTTATTGGTGTGGTGTTAAACCTTATGATACTGGGATCGTGCGAGCCTTCATTCACATTGGGGTACCTTATAAGTATACATTCCAGGTATCGTCGACATTTACCGCCCAACGCCTGGACGACTTGCTGGACCACATGTGGACTCCCACGCTCTTGTGTTCTGGGAGCAAGAAGGTCAGCGAGACATCGCCTTGCATGCTCTCATGCAAAGACCAGCAGAGTTTAAACCTATACATATATATATATATATTCAGCCCATCTTCATTTGTTTATGCACAGCCAACGCTACTATAAGGTTTAAATACAAATAATTTCGAATTTGCTTTCTCATAATATCGAGGGCTAAGAGGATGCGATGATACAATTTGCATGACCCCAATATTTCAATTACTTAAACAATTAAATAATACATACGGAAATACAAAATAACATTTTAGGTGAATATTTCGATCGACCTAAAGTCTGACACTCGGATTGAATCGACATGTCGCGACAATCGTGCAAATGTCCGAGTTCCAAAGCATGGATTGTGACACTCACGAGTTCTTGATTTTCGGCATGGGCAAACCTTTCCTGAAAATGTTGATCTAGTGTCATGGATGTGTACATTCGCCCCATGTCTCGACAATCGTGCAAATCTCCGAGTTCCTTCGCATGGATTGTGACAATCAAGAGTTATAGATTTTCGACATCGACGAATCTTGCCAGGGTACCATGGGATCTCTCCGTATATTCCCTCCAACGATTCGTGTTTCGTTCCTGCCTCCGTTTCTTTTTATGGATTCCAGCACTCATGATGTCCTAACCTTCGGTTCAGGTTCCCTCTAGCCAACGAACTCGTGCCATAAGTCGCTCATTGAACCACTGTTGGATTACTTTCGCGAACTGAACAGACTATTCAGCAACCTTTAACTACCTTTAAGGAATATATGATATGGTTATATATAATGAACAAAAAAAAACAGAATCGTTGTAGCTATATAGATATATATATATCTATATATATATATATATAGAAAACAGAATATACTCGGTTGATTCTAATCCTTAAACCGTTCGATGGACCCGAACCCTGCAACTCAGACGGGTATGAACCAGAAATATAAATATATATATATATACAAATATATATCTTTGGTGTTTTACCTTATGGTACTTTAAAATACATGTTCTGGAGCAAGTGGAGTGGGCACCAGAGATCTGCACGCCTGGAAAGAAGCTGGCCGTCGAGAAAGCGAAGGAGGACTACGAAGGCAAGGGCAAAGGCAAGAAGGGCAAAGGCAAGTGTGGCAAAGGTAAAGACAAGGCTGGCGACGACAAGGGCAAAGGCACAGACAAAGACAAGGCTGGCGACAACAAGGGCAAAGGCAAGGACAAAGACGAGACTGGCTACGACAAGGGCAAAGGCAAGGACAAAGACGAGACTGGCGACTACAATCCAGAAGGCTTGCCACCGAAGGCGAGGCCAATGGCAAAGCCCAGGGGGTCAGTGGCTGCAGAAATTGCAGCAAGGGCAGCGGATTCGGCGCTGCCTGCAAGGGGCTTAGCTGCTGCATTGATTGCTCGCATGAAGGAGCGGCAGCAGCAGCAGCAGCAGCAGCCGCAGCAGCCGCCGCCGCCGCCAGCAACAGCAGTCACAGAGCCCATAGAAAGGGTACCTTTGGGGCATCGCACACACCCAAAGTCAATTCCACCTCGGTGGATGCTGGAGCGGCAGTTTCAACAGCAGCAGCCGCAGCAGCAGCAGCCGCCTCCGAAAGCAAGTGTGCCACCTGCAGCAGCAGCAGCACCGCCTCCGAAAGCATGTGTGCCACCTGCTGCAGCAGCAGCAGCAGCAGCAGCAGCAGCAGCTGCAACAGCAGCAGCAAAACCGCCATCGAAAGCATGTGAGCCACCTTGGAGGCGGCAGCAGCAGCAGTGGCAGCAGCAGCAGCAGCAAAAGCTGCAGGGGCAGTGGACTCGCTATGCGGCCTCGCAGAGAGCCTTGAGCAGTGCAGATGCCACATGCGGTAATCCGTGGACAACGGATTACGCGGCATCGACGGAGTCCACCAGTCCGGAGCCAGCTGGCAGCGAGGTGGAGGCTGGTGAGGCGAAGGGCGAGGAGACAGTTGGCGGAGAGGTGAAGGACAAGGCGAAGGGCAAGGAGACAGTTGGCGGAGAGGTGAAGGACAAGGCGAAGGGCGAGGAGACAGTTGGCGGCAAGGTGACGGACGAGCAGGTGAAGGGCGAGGTGGAGATGGATCCTGGCATCTATGTCACCAGTGAGGTGAAGGGTCATGAGTCAGTGGAGAAGGAGGCGGTGCAGAGTAGCATTTCGAGTGGCAGTGGGAAGAGGAAGAGGACGATGAAGAGGACGGCCACCAAGTCAAAGGCGAAGAAAAAGAAGGTTGTGGCTGAGGTGAAGGCTAAGAACGAGGGGACAGAGGTGAAGGCTAAGGACGAGGTGAAGGCTAAGGACGAGGTGAAGGCTAAGGACGAGGTGAAGGCTGAGGACGAGGAGACAGAAGGGGGCATGGCGATGGCTGTGGATGAAGAGCTTGATGATTCAGGATTGACTATAAAGCCTATCAACCAGCCTTAAATCACACACGATAGTAATATATATATATATATATATATATATATCATACAAAAGCTTTACAAATTATGGATGCTTACCATCAAACAGAACCTTTAAGGTCGAAACGAAACTCGATTCGCAAATCGACACTGCCTCTGACAGTTCAATCAAGGATTACCGCAATCGTGAGTTCAATGTGTATTGCATTACTTTGCATTGGGGTTAATGCAAAAAAATAACCCCATATATAGTAGCACACTCAATCAAATATAAATCTCTGCCTGACACTTTGAAGGTATGATTGAAGGTACATGCATGCCAATTCCAGGTCTCATTGAATTACCCAATTTGAATCATGGATTGCCACAAACATGAATTCCTCGTCCGATGGTGGAGGGCAAAAAACAGACATGCAAAAATTTGACATACACCTCACTGATGACATAGACAATCTATTTCTACCTCATAAGCTAATGAAAATTTGAAGGTAACATTGAAGGTACATGCATGCATGAATAAATATAGTGGTTGTCCGGCCATCTTTCCAATCGTTTCAATAATTCTGGATTAGCGCCAACCTGTGCTTCTCTTTCAATGTTGAGCAACACCTGTAAACCACTACTGAATAAATATAGAGATCATGAAGGTCATTCTGCAACATTCAAATCCAATCCTTCCAATCGTTCACATGCTATCGTTCACCTTCAAAACAGGGATTGCCGCAATCGTGAGTTTCTCGTTCAATGGACTGAATCCTTTGCTCAAGCCCAAATAAATAACTCTGTAGCACTTTCAGCCAAGGCCGCCAATCGGGTAACTGGAGGATTCGAACTTTAGACTTGTTGGTCCCGGTCTTTAGGGTTAGACTTTAGGATCAGGTGGTTGACTTATTTGTTTTATTTAGATATAGTTTAGGGATAGGCTGTAGGGTGTACCTTAAAAGTACTTTACAAGGACCACTTGTGTATCCTGCTGTGCATCCAGACCACCGAGCCTCTGATACAGAGGAGGAGGAGATTGCACTTTTAAGCGATTGAATGTTTTCAGTATCGCTCGTTGCATCGATAATAGAGTTGACGTGTACAGGGCACGATTCTAGGGTTACAGCTTCTCTGGCCCTGCATGCCACCAGCCCAGGAGGCTGTGAGGCAGCACAGTGCTAGCGGTTGTGCATGCTTGCATAACACATACCTTACAAGTACTTATAAATTAACTATACATACACACAAACAAACTACCAATGAAAAAAAGGTTTAGGGTTTAGGGTTTAGGGTTTAGGGTTGGCGTTTAGGGTTGAGGTTTCCCAGGTTTAGGTTTTCGAATTACCTTGAAAGTATCTCCAAGGTAATTAATTGATGGGGATACCCGACATTCCAGGTATCCACAAACAAACAAACAAGCAAACAAATAAGCAACCAAACAAACAACCAAACAAACAATCAAATAAACCACCAAACAAGTAATCTTTACTGCGTACTATATTAGTAGTAACCTTGACACATCCACACATCCAGTAATATTTACTGCGTACTGTATTACTAGTTACCCAGAACGTATCGCCTCGTCTTTTTTCACACTCTAGCCATCTTTCTCGACATGCGAACGGCAGTGTGGATGCATCGACAAAAGTGGTCACGTCTCTCATCATGTGCGCAACAAAGACTTACCTTGCAGGTATCTTCATGCATGCGCAGCTCACATGTGGCAATGTACCTTGGAGGTAAATTCATGACTGCTCGCCACATATATATAACTTAGAGGTGCATTCTTTTAAGTGTTCAATTATTAGAATCATGTAAACATATAAACAATGAATGGTGCCGGAACAATTAAATAAGTGAAAGATGGTAATTGTTTTATTGATCTTTGGTGGCTTCGAACACATATTTACACGGTGAAAGTATTGAAATTTAGATCGAAACTCGACCGACAATTCGACAGGGTGTCGAAATTTCGACACCCCACCCCTCGAAATTTCGATCGAAATTTCGACCACCCTTAAATTTTACATTTTTTATAAGTAATGATAAGGGGGTGTCGAAATTTCGATCGAAATTTCGAGGGGGGTGTCGAAATTTCGACACCCTGTCGAATTATCAATGGAAATGTTGATAGAAATTTCAATAGGATATAGCATTTGAACATTCAAAAAATATTTTTTGATGGTGTCTACTATGTGTCAGATGCTCGTCTGATACCAAAAAAATCATTCATTTATATATATATATATATATATATCATCAGTCTCTGTCATTTACCTTGCAGGCTCAGATCGCAACCACCCCTGTTGTGTGTTATCAACTACCTTGAAGGTTCCTTAAGGTACCATGCAGGCCACATCTCCAGTGTCGTCCGATGATGCTCCGCTGCTTGGGGTTGCGATGAAAGCAATGAAGGCGATGAAGGCGATGAAGATTGCCAAGAAACTCAAGCCGAGGATGCGACCTATGAAGGCAATGAAGGCGATGAAGGCGATGAAGGCTACAAAGGGAACTCCTAATGTGCTGGCTCTGCAAGAGAAGTTCAACAATACTGCCGATCCACGGTTAATCGTAATCTTGTTTGCTTTAATACGAAATCTGTGTTAGTTTCCGATACCATGCGATTGAAACATGTTCTTGGGAATTGTACAAAATATGTTCTTGTGATTTATATATCTTCTTTGGAAAAGAGATGTACATTGTCAATTACTTGTCGGTTTCTTTTTTGAATATCAACACTCATACCTTCAGGTACTCGAAAAACTATATATGTTTCTTATTTATATATATATATATATATATATATATAACTTAATATATATCCATTGACGATTTACGAGACATTGCAAAACGGTTGCAATCACCAAAGAGGACAACCGGTGCTGGTTCACCGAAGCGCTCACCGAAGCGCTCACCAGTTCAGGTGAGCTCCTCAGAGAGCTCGGCACCGACCACACCCAGCGATCCACCGACTGAGGGGGGGACGGCCAAGTCTCCTGGAGCCCCTCGTGCAGGCACTGGCACGACCAAATCACCTCGCAAGCCCACAGGTAAGGCAGGTAAGGTCAAGGGCACCTCTCTCAAGCCCAAAGGTAAAGCAAAAGCTAAAGCAAAAGCAAAGGCCAAAGGTAAGAAGGCAAAAGGTAAGGCCAAGGCCGACGATGAGGCTGAAGGTGAGGCAGTTCATGGGAATGAGTCTAGGACAAGCCTCAAGAGTGGTGCGGAGGGCACCGACAAAGGCAAAGCAGAATGGCTGGCCAAACAACGGAAAAAGGGAAAGCTTTCCGAGGAGCTCTCTCTGTCTCTCTCTCTATATATATATATATATATATATATAGTCATATATATATATATAGGTATGTATATATATATATATATATATATATATATATTTGTTTTTCAACCAAAATTCAGATTCACCCAATCTACACATAGACAAGGACAAACATCGAATCCATTTGACAAATCTGTATTACCAAACACATTTATGATTTATGACTGATGGAATAAATCAAAACAAGTCTGTCTTGTCTTCTCTGTCTCAGTATCTGTTTATGCATATGTTTTTCCTGTCTTCTCTGTCACTGTAGTTGTTGTCATTGTTTGTTCTAAAAGTTACTGTGAGGAGATTCGCAAAGTGTGGGACGATATCAAGAATGGCCCTGATTCGAGAGCCGCGTGCCGCGAATGGATTAACGACATTGTGAAGCGAAACCCTGATGGAAGTTATGCCTTAACTCCGGACAATCCTATGGCTAAGGAGCACATGCATCTGGTTGTTGATAAGAGTGAAGAGGGTAATTATACACACACACATATATATGTCGCTTCCATGAGGCGATGCAAAACTATAATAGTTCATTGTCGATTCGCCTTGTTTGTGCTCATAATATTCTCACCTTGAAGGTACCCTTTGCAATCTCACCTTAAAAGGCACACATTATAATCTCAGCAGGGAAATGCGGGTTGCAAATTAACCTCTCAGGTACACCTTGAAGGTACATGTTGAAGGTATTTAGAGTTATACATTGAAGGTACATCTCGATGGTAAAAACTCACATTGAATGTGGACCTTGCAGGTACTTAGATCATATATATATAAATATATATATATATATATATATATATATATATATATTTCATCTGACTAGAATTATAAGGAAGAGAACCAGCGCTACAAAAAGAATTACGGCCGTGATAAGAACATGGGGTTGCCCGAGATGGTCTACACTGCCTCGCTGTTTCACGGCGACAAGGTGGCCGTGGAGGCTGCCATCGCAGCCGGACAAGTAGAGCGGTTTAGTGTGAACGGCGTCCCCTGGCTCCGGAATGCAACCAAAGAGTGTGTCAAAGAATCTGGCAACGGTTGGAATGAAACGATCTCGCAATTTGGGCATGTGGATGATAAAAAAGCGGCAGAATTGGTGGCGGCCATGGAGGCTATGAATTGGGAGTTGCCTGAGCTCACGAGTTGCAATGCGCAGCGGTGCTTGACGGCTGGCAAGTGTCCCGAATCTGCTCACGAGCCGCTTGAAGAGGTCATCGAGGCTACATTTGACTTTCATTTTTCAACAGTTCTAAAGTTTGCGAAAAAACATATGTATAGATATATGAATCTATTTTTTGGGATTGCACAAACAGCTATATATATATATATGCTTACCTTCGAATCAAACCTTTAAGGTACACTGCCTCGAAATAGAATCCCCCCATTTGTGTGTTCCAAAATTAACTCGACCGGGTTTCAAAACTTCTCTTTAAATTCGATGTACATTTCGATTCAAATCTCGACGAATGTCGCAATTCCTGTCGAACTCTTGATCGAAATTTCGACACCCACTCGCGAAATTTTATCTTCCCCTTATTCGACTTTATATGTTGTTTGCAGTACTTTGACAGGCTATTGGGGACAGAGTCCGAGACCTCAAAAGAGCAGAGAAAAAGGCAGAAGCTTATAAAAAGGAGCAAGCTTGTAAAGACCTTCTTGATGTGTTCAAGAACCAGATGAAGGAATTGATCCTCACTGAGCAGACATGCAAAAACTTGCGATACTATGATACGGCCCCCCCAGGGCAGGCCATTACTGGGGCTTACATTAACCACACTTTGGGGTTGGCAGCAAAACTTTGTGCTGAAGTGGGTAAGGAGGTCGCAGGATCTGCATGGACATTGAGGGAGGTCAAGAAAAAGTGTGAAGGTAAGTAGACTACAGTGTGTGGTTCAGGTGGGGCATGGTGAAGTAACGAGATTGCATCATTGATGTGACTATGCGGACTTGTACGAGCCCTGCAGGCGTGGTGACTGCTCGTTTCTCAATTTGTTGTTGACCAGCGACCTGACAATGTACAATTTCGAAAAACTTGTACGAGCCCTTCGCTGAGGAGTGTTTTTTTGATCGGTTCGGATGCCCGTCGCAACCTTACTGTATGTATATATATATATATATATATAGACACAGAGAGAGAGAGAGAAATATATGTAGACATGGGCATTCAGGGTTGTCTATGCTCAGAGCTCGGGCTCACCTCGCTTCCTCGACAGCCGTTCTGTGGTGCTGACACAGTCTTTTTGCAATCGACTAGTAGGTGAAGACCTGCTGTACTAAATATATATATATATATATATATATATATATACATTTCTCCATATAAATATATATATATGTACATATATATATATGTACAGAGAAAGCTCCAGCATCTTTTTCCATAAGAGCCAGCCCATATAAGAGCTCAGTGTCGCTTTGTTGAAGGATTCTTCGCGTCTGCTGTCATTGTTGTGTCGAAAAAGCGCATGTGGGATTATCTATCATGAGGACATATAACACATCAGACACAACACAAAAGCATTGGCTAAAGTTTACTTCTTGTATACCCCCTAGAAATTCCGAGGGGTGTCGAAATTTCCCTCGAAATTTCGATCGAAATTTCGAGGGGTGTCGAAATTTCGATCGAAATTTCGATCGAAATTTCGAGGGGTCAACCGAAATTCCGATGGAATCGAACTTTCAGCCGGATGTGAAATCATTTCACATAAATTCAAAAATCCATCCCCTTTCCGATGGTTTCCACCCTTCCGAATTTCAAGTGTTAAATACGGCTGTGTTATATATGTGTTCATTCTGATTTCTATTGTGCACATACATATGTCCTCACGATAGTTTTCATTGCTATTACCTTGAAGGTACCGCATGCTGCCCATTCATCCTTATTAAATCTTACCTTGAAGGTACCTTGAAGCGGGTATTATATATATTAATATATATATATACAAGTATTTCAGACACTCAAGCCAGTTACTTTTTTTCTCTGCCGCAATGGGTAGAAGAGGTAGAGGTGGTGCAGTCCAGAGGCTGAGTACTCGGCAGCCGCCCCAACAGCAACCTGGGACCTCAGACAACCAGTGGTTGCCTTCGCTCACACCTAGGTCTACTTCTATCGGCAATCAGCTGGTGGACCTGTGTGCCTGGAAATATATAAGCCCTCAAATGCTCCAAGATTTGGCAAATAAGTGTTTGGAAGATATCATTTACGTTGTTTCCGCATTGACACCGGAAGAA
>Ga0099797_101385_pt1 | contig 12944 bp, 15 predicted proteins | sample Uncmet_Sort48C_1_FD_89871 | JGI IMG/M metagenome (GOLD analysis project Ga0099797, IMG submission 89871) | Marine eukaryotic communities from CALCOFI LINE 67, Pacific Ocean - C012_Sort48C_1 | ecosystem: Environmental > Aquatic > Marine > Oceanic | place: Pacific Ocean: Monterey Bay | collected... | reverse complement strand
AAAGAATGTCAAAACATTGCCTGTTGTGGCACAAGGAAAGAAACGAAGTCCCTGACGACTCAGTGCTGAGTGTATGATACCCATCGCTATGTTCATGGTCGGCCTGACCGACGCTGCTGCTCACGCTGCATGTCCTGAGTGATTCCCTCATATCAGTACAATTTCTGTCCGCAAGGCAGCGGCTGCAGCAAGCGCTTCTGGAGATGCACCCGAAAGAGAACGATCACCACCACAGTCACCTCAGAGCCCCATTGCGAAACACCCAAGAACCAGCGTCGACATGGATGATGTGATCGCAAAAACTTGAGAAAGCATTATCAGAACGAGACGACAACATGTTCATCCAGGAGACTGTTCAGTCTATAAAGAAACTCTATGAAGTTACAAAAGATCAGGCGAACTTTCTCAACCGACATGCAGAGCTGCACGAGATGCACCACAAATCTTTCTTCAGTGCATCCCAGGCCGTCAAGAAGCTGCGAGAGCATGCTATGTCATCAGAAAACGACATGGCACAGATCAAAGAGGCAATGATAAAGATGAGAAGCGAGGTGGGCAACATGCACGCAAGAATGCAAGATTTGATCAAAGATACCGTCATGCGTCACGACGCAATGCAACTTCGAGAAGCCGATCCTATGAAGAACGCTATCAAATACTTAAATGAACGCATCATCAATATTGGGGGAGAAGTTGAGCATTCCAGAAACAAGATACTCAATCTCGAAGAAAGAACATTTGGATCATTCGACGGAGTTACAGAAGAGATTAAAACGAAAACCTTCGAAATGGACAACACGGATGACAAGATCAAAGAAGTTGTTGCGAAGACCTTATCCGAACATGAAGTTGGTAAAAACATCATGGAGGCCTTGGCGGAAGGCTTGCACGCACAAGGGAGTGAGATCACAAAGCTCCGTAAAGATATTGATCTAACTAACGAGCAACTTCCACAGCTTGCAGCTCAATATTCGGAACTGCAGCACAACCATCTACAACTCGAAGCCGAGGTTGGAAGACTTGGTGAAGTCCTACAGCAGTATAAAGATGGATCTTTCCAAGGACCTGGTGGAGGCCGCAAAGACGGACAGGGCGGTGCTCCTGACATGAGCCCTCCAGGCATAGGGCCACGACCTCAGATGTACAACATGTCAGGAGGACAACATATTGAGACAAAGTTGACGATGGATCCCTGGCAGCAATGGCTTCACAATATACGCCGTGGAAATTTCCATATTACCAACAGTGTACAAGCAAGCCAGCAAGCGGAGCCACAGAGCCGAAGCGAAAAAGGGTTTGACGATCTGAACAAGAAAAGTGTCTTCAGCGAAAAGGTTGCCATGTCACCAGAAAACGGATATGATGGCGAGCATAAAGGTGCCCAATGGCGACTCAATGGGAGGCCCTATCTAATATCCAGAGCGCCGAGCATTGCGCACGTCTTACAATATGTCTTGGAGCACGAGGACCAATCTGCACTGATTGAAAATCTTCTACCTCACGTGAGTGTTCCGAAAAGCATGCTTATGTTATTATTTGTGGATTTGCGGGGATTCCTCACATTCAACCTACAGGGTACCACAAAGATTTGGGTCAACAATTCCAAGATGATGGAGGGTTTCGACTTTTGGCGGAAAGCCATGAAGAGTGTGCGCTCGAGAAAATACGGAGACACGAATTTCTGGCGCCGATACAAAAGCTTCCAACCGTTGGCAAATTGGCAGAGGTGCTTTTAGCATTGGACAAGTGGGACGGAATTCTGAGAGACTACATCGAAGCAGGAGGTCGACCACCGACTTTCGAAGAAAAGCGAGCAGCCTTGCTAAAGATGCTACCAAACAAGTTTCGCGAAGATGTGTTTTTCAGGTTTCCAGCGCTACATGAGTCGTACAGCAATGCCTCAGCAGATGGACAAAACTTTGCCTACCGCACGCTCCGTGCGCAACTGCAGAGGCAAGTTGATATGATTCTCCAATGGGCAAACATTGGCAACCTACCAGGAGGCTCTCACGCCAACATCCTTCCTGAAGGAACTATGGACCAGCAAGGTGGTGAACAAGCTGGCCAAGATGACCCAGCATATGCAGCATGGAAGGGAAAAGGGAAAGGCAAAGGAAAAGATGGAAAGGGCAAAGCCAAAGGCACAGACATGAAGGTATGCATCAACTGCGGCGGTAAGGACCATACCATTAGTGAGTGCAAGAAGATGTTGGTTCCCGCGAAAGAGCGGCCATGCTTACGATGCCTGCAGCCAGGCTACATTGCATAGTACTGCCCAGAAAAGCTCAAGCAGGCGAATGCCGTGTCTGAGGATTCAGAGACGGTGCATACCATGATGATGGCCCACGAAGAAGATTATCCACAACCAGAGATGGTCGCTACACGACGACGCAGAGAACATAAGCCAAGAATGTGTCCATACGACGCCGCATGCCAACAGCCATGCTGCGAAGCACGTATAAAGATGGAACAAGCCCCAAAGATTCAGAACAGATTCTCAGCATTCCAAAATGAAGCAGAGTGCCAGCAGAGCCCACCAGACACAAAATACGAAAATGCTACTTCTACAGAAAGGCGAAGATTCGAGTTCTGCTCGGAGTTTACAATGTCTAACAGCAATTATGCCGCTACTATGCAAACAGCTGCTCAACATGAGGTGGCACAAGACTCTGCTCGAGGATTACATTTCTTGGAGTTGGCGAGTCCGTCTACCAACGTCGTCGACACGGCAGAACTCACTGAGTTTCCGGTGGCGTTGGATTCGGGAGCGGCAGATCATGTCGTCGACAGCGTCGACACTCCTGGCTGTGCAATCAATGAGAGCTGGGGAAGCAAAGCAGGAGCGTGCTTTGTGGCGGCCAATGGGGAAAGGATTCCAAATAGAGGAGAGGTCAATCTCGACATCAGGGCCGGAAAAGTGCCGATCAAATCCATTTTTGAAATATCGCAGATAGGCCGGCCGCTTTGGAGTGTGGGGAAGCTGTGTGACGCCGGTTACACATTGCAATTCCACAAGGACCATGCGGAAATCAAGCAAGTGGCTACTGGAAATGTGGTGGCTACTATTGCGACTCACAACACAACGAAGCAATCCGATGCTTCATCCACTTTTCAACGGCGAACGATGTGAGCACCAAGGGTGGTGCCACATCTGCAGATGATGCGATCACACGCAACATTACGCACGCAAACGTTGTAAGTCCGCAGAGCACGAATTCGAAAAATGCAAGTGTAAGAAAGAGGAGGAAACTAGCGAGCAGGAACCTTCTCATCAATGACGATTTGGTGGAAGTCATAACGATTCCTGCGAGAGGTAAAGGGAGGAGCGTCTCGGAGATATCCATTCATAAAGAGATTGACAAAGCAAAGGTTGGTCAAAAGATAAAGCGTGGAGCTGCCGAGAGAGTGATTGGAGATTCACGGCAAGACAAAGAAAATAGCCCAATTATGGAAGTAAGCAAATACAACAGAAAGGAAGAAGAAGAAAGAGGAGAAGGAGAAGCACGCGGAGGAAGTGTGAATGCAGGCACGATCGAAACTTTTACTTTCCAAGGAAAAGAAGCAGGCTGCTCGGGACCTCTCGAGCAGGCGAGCCCATCAACACACCACCGATCCGTCGGCATGCCGGAGGCCTTGGATTTAGAGGTCGGTGGGTGCCCTAATGGGCTCTGTTGCAAGATGGCCGATTGTGAGGAGCCAAAACTGAGTCACATTTCTGATAAGAAAAGACGGAGAAGTGATGGTGGCGAGAAAAGCGACACTTCGGGAAGTGGAAGACTTTCGAGAAGTTCAAGAACGAGCAGATGCCGAGGAAGCCAGGGAAATGCTAGAGGAAGCACAGAAAATGAAAGACTCTTCGAGGATGATCTAGAAGAAATATAAGAAATTGAAGAGTCGCCCGAACGTGTGACTGACGACGAACTACTTGACGAAAAGGATCTCGAGCTGACAGAGCGCACTATTGATGAGGATTGCAACGAGAAGTTCTGGGAAGTTGAAGAGACAATAAACGTTGAAGAGGAGGAAGCGCCCAAAAGAAAAGTGTTGAAAGATCCGGGACAACCGACAGCTGAGGAGTATGAAAAACATCGTATCGATCATATTCCTTTCCGCAGCTGGTGCCCGTATTGTGTGCGCGGCAGAGGCGCTGGCATTCAGCACCGCAGATCAACGGAGAAGGGAACTATCCCAGTATTTGGCTTCGATTACTTCATGGGCAAGGAAGTTACAGGCGAGGAAAGTGACGATGCGCTCAAGATCATTGCGGCAAAGTGTCAGCTGACGAGATGCACTTTTGCACATGGAGTGCCACAAAAGGGTTTGGATCCAAAATTGTATGCGGTGGAGAGAATGAAGAAATACATTTTATGGCTTGGGCACAACAAATTCATATTGAAGAGCGACAACAAGCCGGCCATCCTGGCATCATTGAGAAAAATACAAAAGCTCTAAGGATAGAGAATGCCGAGAACACTCAGGAGAGTCATTCCGTTGCATATGACTCGTCGTCCAACGTTACGACAGAGGCTGCATGCCGGAGTGTGGTTGGACAGATAAAAACATTGAGGTCGTGTTTGGAGAGCCGCATAAAGAAGAAGGTTCCAGTGCTACACCGTCTATTCTACTGGCTCATTGAGCACGCCGCTTGGCTACTAACCATCCGCACCAGAGTAAATCACAATCAAGAAAAGCCAACTACAGAAGCCAAAAGGACAGTGAACGCAAGCGAGCCGAGACCCAGCGAACCTCCGACGCAGAAGACTGAGAAGTCACAGGGCAATGCAGTCATAGCAATACTCAAGCCAGCTACGGTAGACATGAAGAGATGGAGAAGACAGCAACCGACCCTTCAAGCCGATGCCAACTACGAGTGGAACAGCAACCGGGCCCTCCCCAGCGGGTGAGGGCCCGGACCGAGTGGTGGTGAAGTCGCCCGACATTTCAATCATGGCGGCCTTGAGCACGGAGAGGCCGGCCACGGTCCGCGAGAGACAGGCGCATGTCCAGCAAGAAGGAGCGCAGCACACGCCGCAGGTGTGTTCGAGCAATCAATTACAATCAGCAGTCCCAAGAGAAGTACAGCAATCGGCACCAATGACAGAGTCCAGCTCACAATCAAACATTGAACGTCGACCACCTATGTCAACGACTGCTGGGACTACATGCGAGCCAAGTGGCGAAAAGCTTATGGGGGCCGCAAGAATTCTCTGGCCATCCCGAAGTTCTTCTTCAGAGCGAAAATTCAACCCACAACGCTCACTACTCCAGGTGCCCGCCAGCGCAAGCAACGAAGAGGACCTAACGATGCCGCCCGACCAAGATCACAGCCCAATCGGCGTGTCAACTCCAATGTCTTTGAAATCATATCTTTTGCTGACATCGGCAGGCTTTTCGACGTTGAGTTCATTTACTCTGGCATCAGAGTTGGTACCGCCCTCGCATTTGAGTCAGCTGGTTTCGTTCAAGGTAGTCCCATTGCTTGTAGTTTTTGTAATCTTTGTCTTCTGGTTTGCGAATCCAAGAACAGCCACATCTTTGCTGCCGAGTCTTGGAAATGGAGCCAGTGCATTGCCAGAGCTGCCCAACAACGACGGGTCGACGAGTACTATGCTGTGCTGGCCGTAAGCCGCAGCAACTAATGGCAATGAAACCAACGATCTCTTCCTCTCTGCGACCAACTACGGTGCCACTTTTGCAAAGACAGTTATTTCCTTGCACGCACAGGAGACATAATTGTCAATGACAAATAAATTAAATTGTTTTGATTATTTTGCAGGAATGGTTTTCGACAATGATGAAGGTTTCATTGCAGCTTGAATTCGTTTCATTAAAACTCCTCTTGATCTGCCACGCCACCAGCAGTTCTTCGGGTACAGACGCCTGTCGAAGACGTTGAGCATTGTTTATGGGCAGCTTTTGAGCTGTCTTGAGGGATGTTTCCATTTCGATCAAAAATATATTGCAGAGCAGTTCATGGTTACATGTTCTTTGCTCAGATTTGTTGGTTTCACTTCTTCACATTTGCGCAAATGTCTTCACAAGCTTGCTGCCAAATGCCAATTATGTTACATACAATGATGCTATTCATACGACATTGGTGCGATTGATTCGATCTCCACATGGTTTTGAATTGCATCTAAATGCAACAAATTTGGCTCCACGACAACCAACGGATTACAACAACCCTCCACGTTATGGCTCCATCAAATCAATTTCGCAAACAAACCAACAAATGCCACGAAAGTGCAAAAGATGGATGCGAGAAGGAACGGACCTTTTAGTCAAAGAATTGCTCAAACAGCTAGTGCAGGACAACAGCTTGCGAAATTCCATGGTCACCAAAGCGTGGTCCAGAAAACAGCAAAAAATATTGTGCGAGTGCGAGCAGCAGGCTCACGACAGACCCTGGCAGCCAGGCACCGAGTGACGGTGACTTTGTTCCAACTTCAGATGTGACAAGGCATACCCCCACTTCCGTAAAGTCTTTGTTCTGGACACGGCGCCGAAAGCCATTACTCCAGAAGCGAATGCTTTTGCCCACTCTGGATTTTGACAGCGACGACATGGAGACCGAGGACGACAAAAGTGATGCACAAACTGAGGCACGCAACAACCCTTCTCAAAGCAAACCAACAGACGGTCCAGACGACGAGTGCAACCACATGTGGGCTACAATGCAAGAAAAATCGAACATGATGAGACCATTTGCGACAAAGCCAAATCACGACACCTTGCAACAGCCACATCATCACACGGCATTTCCAAAGACAAAGGAATTCCATCAGAGGAAGAGCAAAGGAAAGACAACTGCCTGTAAAGGGGAAGTTGTGAACAGATTGCTCAATGAAAACAATTGCAACGATGCCAACTGTGCAACACCCAAAGCGACAAGTTCCACAACCACTGCCATTCTCCTTTTCAATTCGCAAAACAAAATCAACACCACCACAACCACATCCACCACTACACTTCCAATTATTCCTTCAACCACCCCTAACACCTCCATCGCTGCTACTCCACTCCCCGCTCTTGCCACCCTTCCTTTTTCACCATTGACAATTTCAGCAACCACGACTGCCGATGAAGCAACTGACGAACCCCCCCCCCCAGACAGGCACAAAACATCATCAGAACAGACGATGGCGCCGTGGCACAACAGCCCATCAGAACCAGGACCCACTTGCGGCACTTGCGCTACCAAGACAGATGTGATTCCGTGCAACAAACTCAAGTGACACTTTGGGAAGCGCCAACCAATCTGCAACTGGTGCTCCCGTGCAACTATGGGGAGTAACATTTCGGCAACCACAACAACCACCGCAAACGCAACCACAACCACAATCTGCTCCTAGTAACGAGGTTGTCCGCAGCTCGACATGGCGAGGTCACCACAACCAGAATCGACAACCACCTGACCCTACACAACAGCGGCACCAACAACGACACCAACAACCACAGCCACAGCCACAACAACAACTCCAACAACCACAACAGCCACATCACCAACAGGAACCACCATCACCACCACACACAACGGGTCCACCCTTCACAAAGGGATGTGCTATCCGACCCAGGTTCCAACACCGTTTCAACCAAGATTCCCTTCAACCACGTTCACCTCACCAACAGGACCTTCAATTGCGATGTATCCAATTCCTTCCGCAGAGGGAACCACTTCCACCACCACAAGCACTACCTGGAGTCCAACCACGGCGACGACAACACCTCCAACAACAGCATTTGATGGATATTGCAAACAATCGGTGGCTTGTAACAAGCGAACTATGGCAGCGACACAATCAACGCCAAGCCCAAATCCGTGCGGGAGTCGCACGCTCCAATTTGCGATCAACAACATTTCCTCTCAATGAGGACGGTATGGAACCAAAATTTGCATGTGCATAGTCTTCCCAGTGCTGGCGACGAAAAAACATGAACTGGGACTGGCATGCGCGTGAATGCGATGTGCGGAGCAAGATGCGATGGCTTGAAGCCACATGCCATGACGGCAGCCCCGGCGGCGGTACCTACGAAGGCGGACCAAAGGATGAAGATGCTCTCGAACACGAGTTCCCGGAGATCTACGGTGATCCAACCCGGGGTCATGAAGGGAGCTACGACGATGAGAGCTATCCGTACGAAGGCAGGCGACAAGATTGGGGATGCAACGATGATAGCCGGGGAGACAGCGATGACGACTGGAGTGCCGACTTGCAAAGTACGGCGCTCCCAGATGACGACGACGGCACCCGAATGGATGGCGCCGATGGTGCTACCAACGATGACGCCCAAAGTGGGTCCCTTACGGACGGTGCTGACGACGGAGGTAGCCACAACAACGGCTTGCCACCCACGGACCCGATGGATGACCCATTACCACTGTATACAGATCTTCCACCGACGGAGGCGGATGCACCTGCACCAGCACTCGACGACAGTGCATGGCCTACTCTCGCAACCTCTTCGGCATCAGCAGCCGCCCCGCAACGACGACGCCCTCCAAGATGGGCAAAGAATACTTTGCAGCAACACTCCGACAACAACAATACTTTGCTTGCTCACCTTGACCCCAATGCAGTGGGGGCAATGCGAGCTCCGAAGATACGACGAGAGTCAGTGGATACCAAAAGCGACTTGCACTCCCGACAGTCCATGAAGACAATGCGACAGGTGTCCAAGAGGACAATGTGACAGACGGTGCCTTTGCAGAAGTCCATGCAAAAAGAATGCGCCTCATGCCTCAAGGCGAGGAAAACGGCACCAAAACGGATGCAAGTGATGGAGCCCTCACGGATGAGGAAGATGCAATCGCATTTCAAATGCGCTTGCAACAGCAATGCTGTCCCGACGAGCACGAGCTGGAGGATGCGGATGCTGCAAACGAAGCTTTGGAAAATGCTGCACCGGACCTGACGCCTTCTCCAGAGCATTTGCATTTGGATGACGACGACTGGCCCTTGTTCCCGGTGTTTGATGAGGAGTCCACTCGACTCAGTGATATCTATGATGAGGAATTGGCCTATCAACTGGCCGAGGACGAGTGGCTCCGAAACTCAGAGGCAGAGACAAATGTCGAGAGGACAACCGACGAGATGGATGCACAGTGCATCCAGGATGAAGACAATGCAAACATGTTTCGAATGTTTGGGAAAGGACCAAAACCAACAGAGATGAGCAACAAAACAGGAAGTTCATCTAACAAGCCGAAAAAGAGGATGGGAAAGGAGGCCGTCCCGACAACGAGAAATTTCCGTTCCCTGCTCAATCTCACAATGGAGCTCAAGCTTCCAGCGGGCTCCAAAGTACTACAAACCTTTTTAGCACTTGCTCACAACAGGGTATCGGCCATGCACCGTGTCCAACGACAACCCCCCTTTTTGTCCACATGTGGACGACGATGGGGTACCACAGACAATCAACTCTGGTACACTTGCTGCGATGCCACAGCTTCAACAATACTTCGGTGGCGAGACGCGAGCACATCTCACCTACTTCAACTACAAGTACGGGTGCACGAGCACCGTGCTCCCAAAACCCTTCCGGAGACTTCAAATGGCGTCTTGGCCAGCAGATGCCGCCAAAGTTCTGGGACGACACAACTACCAACTTCTGCCGCCTTGGCAGCGGGCCTGCGCTGCACCAAAAAAGTTTTGGAAGGGTGGCAAAGGCGGAAAAGGCGGCAAGGGCTCACTTCTCGCTCCGCGCCGAGCTGGCTGGTGGACAAAAACGCCAATACCAAGACCACCAACGACTACGAAGCCAGCAGTGCAACAGCCGGTCAACGCCCTGCCAAAAAGTGTGCTACGGAAAAAGGCTACACAAGCAAAGCGGAGACCGGCTGCTGCTATTATTGAGAAGGGCATGCCCGCGGCAACGGACCAACAACCACGACGGAAGAGGAGACCGGCCGCTGCTACCATTGCGAGCGGTATGCCCACGGCGACGGACCAACAACCACAACGGAAGAGGAGACCTGCCGCTGCTACCCTTCAGAACGGTGCGTATGCCCGCGGCAACGGAGAAGCCTGAGGCGCTGGACTGGCAACTGGGCCTGCTGACAAGGGCAGGTGAAGGGGAATTATTTTCAATTATAAGTTTCCCTGAGAGCTCTTCTGTGGAATCAGATTATTCAGTTTCCTTCTTTTCTTTAATAGGGTGTGCCACGGGACTAAAATCTGGCCTCCGCCTTTTTCTCTTAGAGATAAATTTTGACATTTTTGCAATTGTGATTTCCGTTGCATTTTGCAGTGGTTGTCATTATTGAGATCCCGCAGGGCGGGGTGGGGTGCTGATGGTGATGTCCTCGGGGTGGAGGTGTGGTCTAGGCAAGGGAAGGCGACCTCTATATGATGTGACGCTTGGAAGTTCTGGAAGCTGTGGGTGGGTACGAGGTGGGGTAGGATGGGCAAGACGAGGGTTCGGTGAGGGTGCCGCAAGGGTACAACGACGTCGGGGTGGAGGCATGAATCTTATGTCTGTTGGATGTGCAGCAGTTGTAATTAGTTGTAGGCTTGAGAGTTTGTGAGGTTGAGCGGTTGAGAGCTCGAGAGCTTGAGAGTTTGAGCGTTTGAGAGGTTGAGCGGTTGAGAGCTCGAGCATTCCACAGCTGGTGGCAGCGGATCTTGTGAATCCGCCCCAGGGAATTTCAGGAGCTTCTCACTGTCGGGATCTCTCTCTCACAGTCGGAGCTGCCCGTTGTTGGGAGCTTCAAACAATGATCCCCAGAGATCACTTGTGTCAAGGAAGCGTCTTCTCAAACAATGATCTCCGGAGATCAGGGTAATTGATCTCCAGATTTCACTGCCAACTTTAACAACGCCCTATTAATTCCCCAATTGTCTATCACCAATCTCTAGTTCATCTTTTTTTTAATCCTTTAATATTTCCCAAGTTATGTTGAATCATTCATTTAAAGTGTATTAATATTCCTTTGGCAATCCCTTTATCATTCCTTGGTAACATTTTAATTATTCATAAATGCTCTTTTAATAATCCCTTAGTAGTTCCTTAATACACCCAGCGCAATTGATAAGAAATCGGACTTTTTCAGTTTGAGTAGCTGACAATAAGAGCTCCCGTATTGCGATCTCACGAAAAAGAATTGCGATCTCTTAATAATATGCTGGAGGTTGTCCAGGCCCTCGACGGTGCCTTTCCTGTACTTCGCCGCTTTGTGTTGGAGTTGCTCTTCATGATGCTGGGCGTGGCGGCAACGACGCCGAGTTCGCGCTGATCGTGGGGTTCTCCACCATCGTCGTCGTGAGCTTGATGCATGTGTTTATTTTTTCAAAAATTCGGTGCCAATCCCTGGGTAGCGCCTTTGATTTGTCATAGCGAGCACTCAGTTGGGTAGATCCCAAAACCAAAGCTTTGAAACATATCAAATGGGTACCGTTTGTACAACTCACAAAAAAAGTAGTACTAAAGCATGCAATTTGGTATGTTTCTGGGTGTATTGCGATCTCACAGTAACATCTCTTGCATTGCCATCTCACAATCATGTCTCCTGTATTGCGATCTGACTGTAAGATCTCCTGTATTGCGATCTCACGATGAAATCTCTTGTATTGCGATCTCACAATAAGTTCTCTCGTCTTGCGATCTGACAATAAGATCACGTGGTGAGCTTGTTGCGAGATCGTTATACAGGATTATTTCATTGGAGATCGCAATACACCCAGAAACATACCAAATGGATACTTTTAGTACGATTTGTTTTGGCGTGTCGCAAACAGTGCCCATATGGTATGTCTCGTTGCTTTGCATATATTATTCATTGAAAACCAATTTCGGACCCTGGGGTTGTCCCAAACAAAAAACACAAAGTCCCAAATTCCGAGATCGCAATACAAGACATATGATTGCGAGATCGCAATGCACGAGAGATTATTGCGAGATCGCCATGCAGGAGATTTGATTGTGAGATCGCAATACAATATATTTGCTTGTCAGATCGCAATGCAGGAGAGCTTGTTGTGAGATCGCAATGCAGGAGATCTTGTTGTCAGATCGCAATGCATCCAGAAACATACCCAATTGCAATCTTCGGTACAACTTTTGTGTTAATGGTACAAACGGGTTGCCATTTCGTACGTTTCAGTGTTTTTTGTGTTTTAATGAAAACAAAACTTGGCTTCGAACCCTGGAATTGTCCCAAACAAAAACAAAAAAGTCCCGGACACATACCCAATGGGTCCCGTTCATACCTTCCTGCTTGTGAGATCGCAACACAAGAGATACAATTGCGAGGGCGCAATGCACGAGAGATCATTGTGAGATTTCATTGTCAGATCGCAATACAAGAGAATTCATTGTGAGATCGCAATGCAGGAGATCTTATTGCGAGATCGCAACTCAGGGGATCTTATTGTCAGATCGTAATACAGGAAAGCTTGTTGTGAGATCGCAACACAGTAATTCTTCTTGTCAGATCACAATACGCAGAGAAACATACCAAATAGCATTCTTTAGTACAACTTTTTTTGGAATTGCACAAACGGTTATCTTTTGGTATATTTCATGGTTTGGGTTTTTTTCTTGACATTCCGGTTTTGGACCCAGGGTGTTTCCATTTATGTATTTATCATTCAAAATCTTATATAATTATAATTAAAGAAGATAATAGTAGTCATACTAATCATATATATATAATTATTATAATATATATTATATATATTATATTATATCTGTATTATATATTATTTTTGTTTAATGAATATAATAATTATATATAGAAGTGTTTTAATTAAATATAATAGAATATGAATATATATATACATATTAGTGTTTATAGCAATTGCTATATAAATCTTGATAGTTGTAATATAATGATAATCGATTAGCTTAAGAATATAATCGATTTATAATATATACGTCGTTAATCGCTTCCTTGCTATAGATGTTGAAGGTATATGATCCTGCATATGATCGGATATATTCTTGTT
>Ga0099797_101383_pt1 | contig 12948 bp, 8 predicted proteins | sample Uncmet_Sort48C_1_FD_89871 | JGI IMG/M metagenome (GOLD analysis project Ga0099797, IMG submission 89871) | Marine eukaryotic communities from CALCOFI LINE 67, Pacific Ocean - C012_Sort48C_1 | ecosystem: Environmental > Aquatic > Marine > Oceanic | place: Pacific Ocean: Monterey Bay | collected... | reverse complement strand
AATGTTTAATATTCCTAAAAACACAATCAAAGCTGTCAAAAACTGGTCAAAATTATAGAGATCGGGCTCCTTAGATGCAACAATACCGTCGTAGGACTGGCCGCTGGTGTCGTCGCTCGGGGGGGGCCGTGAACAAGCTTAAAACCGCCCAGTCGCTTCTTACCTATCATAGCTTTCTGGGTGAGCCAGTCGCACACACCACTCAGAAACCACTCAGCAAACCCACAAAATCACGTCCCCACGTGCAATAAACATTTCTGTCAAATCAATAATATGCACGAATAGTATACCGTAATTATAATACGAGTGTCGACAAAATAAAATCAAAATTATAATTGTACGAAGCTAGCTTGTAGCTCATTCCACAGAGTCCAATCTTGCCTCAAATGCTTCCTCCGGGAGTCCTGAAATTAGAGTAAATAGGTTGCTGTGAGGCCCCTTGAATTCTTTCCGAAAGTCACCTACCTATCACACACGGCATAAATCTGAAAAAGGTTGCATGACGATTGCGCCCTAGCTACATTAATATTCAATACCCGATCAGAAGACTTTATACTACAAATGACAAAAATTTCTATACTAATGTAATTGTAGTCGCATACATATTATACGACGGTGTCAACAAACAACAACAATTATCGAGAAGATATTAGACCCCACACTAGCAACATACTTAGTCTAATACACAAAAGATAGACTGCATACTAGCAACGTACTTAGTACTATAGTATACCCTACAGTCTAGTCTAGTGTCTACCTGCCAGTTTGCGTCAGGGTTGCCGGGTTGTTCAAGACCGTAGGTACTAATGAGGACCCCCTTCAGCCGCTTCCCAGGGTTGTACGGCACCACGGCGCGGAAATGGAGTTCGCGGACATGACCACCGTGACGGCACACTCTTCGCACCGGTTGTTGCAGAGCGGCCTCCGAAAATACAGGTACGAAGTTGCTGTTTGCAACACCGAAGAATGTAGGCATAACCGCCACCGGGTCGATGTCCCTGGAGGCGCCGCCCAAGTTCAAATCTTGGGGGATGGAGGTGAGGAAAGTTCTGGTGGGAGTAAGATCCTTTTCTTTGCAGCTTCGCATACAATACGATCCGGGGTTGCCGAATTCTTGCAGACCAGCAGACCTTTGGACAATGTTTATGTTATGTATGACTTGCATTGTGGCAGTGTCTAGCCGTGGTGGGAGTTACTGAGGCTAAAGCCTTGAATCTTGAATCTACTATTTGGGTCAGCTGAAAGGTTGCAGCTGAAGCAACCTTGAATCTTGAATTTTAAATTGGGGCCAGTTGAAAAGGTTGCGGCTGAAGCACCCTTGAATCTTGAATCTACTACCCGAATCAGGTACGCGAACAATAGGACCCGGGTTGACCGTCCCACCTGTGGACAACAATAAGATTTTCGTATTATGATATTGTCAATTGGAAAAAATCTGACCCGAATCTCATATTATTGAGCTACAAGAATCTGGGCTACGTCGTGGTTAGGCAGATCATTGAATATCGATTCGGGCTGAGCTGTTTTCAAGTTGGGTTTTTGAAGCCTTTCTCTTGGAACATTTTTGGCCGACTTATAATAACTTTGCCAGAGCATCATTTCAGGCAGTTTTTGGACTCACAACGGCTTCCAAAAAACCTTACCAAGTCGCTACCAAAACCTTACCATTAATGACCTGTAAACGAGCAGAAAACAAAACACCTGTCGCTTTTTGAAGCCGGCTTTGGTAAGGATTTTGTATAACCCACCTGGACTCAATTCCGTTAAATTTTGGTAAGATGTTCGTAAGGTTTTCGAAGGTTTAGGTCCCCCAAAAGTACTTTTGATTACGGTCCCAATGGGCAGCAATGTACAACCCCATACCAGTCCAAAAACCCATCAACCCCAACTCTACACTGGTATTAGATTCTTGTAAGGTTTACGCTCTAATAGGTATTATAAGATTCGAAGAAAATCGGGAAAATTAATAATATTGTCTATCATTTATTATAAATTCCACGCTGGTTTGCCACTGGTGCAGGCACGCCGCATGCAAGGAACAAAAGGTGCAGTCTTGTTGGCCGCGACTCGAACCCCGTCCACAACACTAACAGTCATCGTGGAAGACAACCCGCAGAGGAGAAAGGTCGTAACAACGTAATTATATAATAGGAAAATCTGCGAAAAGAGCACCATCTGAGAAATTCTTCTAGAATATATTGTACTAATATGATCTTATGAAATTTTTACTTCTTAGCGGTATTACTATAATATAATGTATGAAAATCACACAAATCGCTGCGTTTTTTGCTGTTCGGAATGAATCATCAATTGTTAAGTTGCAGCGCTATCATAAGTGGCAGCGGGCCGCCTGTGCATGGACTGATAAAAGGAATGAATTCCATACAACAGATCGTTGTCAAATTTTTTGCCCGACTCCTTCTATAGCTACTAAATATAATATCGCAATCACTGCGCATCTCCAGAGTCCAATACGCAACGACGTCCATAAATCGGACGCTGGACGGGAGTAATCCATAATTGAACGGGAGGCAGTAGTACAGAGACTAACTTGCGCTATAATTACATTATTCAACCGGAAACAATTACACGACGATTCGGTTCAATTTTATGGAGACGCCACCTCCTACATTACGGCGAAAAGGTCCGTGTTTTCAGAGCTCTCGCGCGACCACTGCTACTAACGCAAAACAACAATGAAAGACTAACGCACGGTGTGGATATTCCACGAAAACTTACATCCCACAATTCATCTGCGTGCAGACTGAAGAAAGCTGAGCAGCGTAGCATGCTGCACAATTTGCACAACAACCAAACTTCGAACACCATTGCACTTCGAGTTTCCAGGTTGTTCTTCCGCACAGGACACATTGTGATGCAGATGTAACTGAAACATAATTGTATGTACATGTAGGTTTTCTTCAACAAAGTCCCCGCAGGTTTCTTCTGATACTGAACAAGCTATAATATGCGTAACGTGCTGCAATAAATGGTGGTATACAGTGAGGATATAAACATGCACATTATTTGAGAGAGACGAACATACCCCGCGTTAACATCGACTTGCCCGCCTGAAAACCCCGTACCCCGTTAGAATCAAAGCAAAATCGGAGTCGCATCCACTTGCCCGGTTAGTCTGCGGCGCAATTCGCTGCAAACAAATTTCGTCCCTGAGAGCGCGCTTCGGCGCGCTTATTTCAACCAGATTCTGACGGGGTACGGGGTGACGGAGATTCTAACGGGGTACGGGGCTTTTGAGCGGGCAAGTCGATGTTAACGCGGGGTATGTATTTATTTTCGGTTGCTCTTTCGGCGGGATGAAAACGAATTTTCAACAATACATAGAATTCGCCAGCTTAATCCATTCTGCAGCAACTCGAGCTGGCCGTTTTTCTTTTCGGTATAATTCTCCGCACAATTACATGTTATATGCTCTGCATATATTTATACGTTCTTCTGCCATATGAATTTATAAAAGCACGGTCTATTAATATCTTCTATGCTTATTTAAAGTTGTGTAAAACCGGACTGGCTCGCGCTCTGCGCGGAAGGCGTGGAGGAGGATCCAGATCGGCCAGCGCGCATAATAAATGAATCTTCGGAACCGAGCCCACGAAAAAAGGCCGCGCGACTTTTCTTGTGCAGAAAAGATTCTGCCTGCTTCCCAACGGCACCCTACGTTTATTAAGACCACAGCCGCCAAGAAGAATGAGACACAAATATGACGCCGTCTGACTAGCAGACAGCCGACGTCTCGAGCCGCACGTGGAGAACCCCTTTTTGCTTTTTGCGGGAAGAAGCGCGTGGAGCCGGCAAAAATGGTGTTTTCAAGGAACTTGTTTCGTAAAAGCCTATTTAGGCGGTATAGAGTAGCGACCCGCGCCAACGAGGCCGGCGAAGCCGGCGACGACACCCGGGCCAGAACCTTGGGCAACCAGGCCCTCACGGCCATCCACCTACGCAGAGCGAAGCACGTGAAGTTCAAGGACCTCCTGTTCGGCGAGTCTGGCTCCGTGCACCGCGCGATCAATTTTTTTGATCAGGTCTCCAGGAAGTACGAAGGACATTTGGTGAGCTCTTTGGCCGAGATGTACGGGTTCGTCACCCGGCATTTTGTAAGGACGCATCGGAAGGAGGACAGCGGCAGCGGTTCCGCGGCTTCGAAAAAGAAGGACAGCAGCAGCGACAATTTGGCAGAGCCTTTGCTGTGGCAGCTGTATTTTATGTTCAAGCTAATCGCGAAGGACATCAAATCAGCGAGCACCGTCCCGGCAGTGGACAAGAGACTCTGGGCGCTCCAGTTCGCGCCGGTCTACGCGGCTGCAGCCCCGCTGGCGGCGGCGGCGCTGGCGGCTTCTACAGCACTCAGTACCGGCGGCCCCTCTTCTAAGAGGCAGCGAGACTTCAATTTAGTCCCCTCCATCCTCAGAATACTGGTTCAAAAAATGCGTCACAAAAGATATTGAGAATAATGATCTCTTTATTACGTATATGCATATGAATCAAACGATCGAGTGCACAATACAGACTAGACAGTATTTTTACCTATAATACGTTACATGGTAGCCTCCAATCTATTATATGCGAATATTGTATTAGTTTTCCAGTCTCGTGTGACTGCGGTGACTTTTCCATTTGCATCATGTTCATCCACGGATATTACACCCTACACTTGGACATGATACTATAATTGAAATTGACAAATTGTCGATTCTTTTGCGCCGTCCGTAGTTCAAACAACGCTGAACGCGACGTCTTGTCCCACAATTGATATTATCATCTGCACCCTATAGTATACTGCCTACATCAGGCCAGCCTGGTGTGAGTGCGAAAAGAAACAGAACTCATTTCCAACCACCATCATGGGTGTAGCATGTACTGCGAATGATTGCGAATGATTCAGTTCTTGCATAGACTATACTATACTGTTTACAACGGTTTCTAATTGCGAATGGCGACATTGCGGTCGATTAACTATTATGCTGGTGTTTGGTCTCTAATTCCATAATATTGATATCATGTGTGCTTATCGTGATAATAACGTTTGTAGTGGATGTTTGGTAATAATTTTTTTCATTTTTTTATGTCAGCTTTTTTTTTTTGCTATACGGATAATTATGTAACATCATGCGCTTACAGTACACATACAAAAAAAAAAGGGGTCGGTAATTGTTCGTTTAATTATTATTTCGTAAAAAAATTTCATTTGCAAAACCGCTTAGACGGATAAATTTTCGGCCTAACTATATGCACCTTCTCGGCCGGCGACAATCTATGTGTACGATAACATAGTGGGAAAACAAATAGCTAGAAGAACAAAACAGCTACAAACTGTGATCTTCAGTCTACTCTGCTATAGCCTCGGTTTCTCCATCCTTCTTTTAAAAAATCTTCTTCACAACTTCTTCACAACATTTCAACCGAACCCACGGTGCGAAAGCTGGAGCCGGTCAGGAAGCCTTTTTTTTCGCGACACTATATTATATAGATGTTGCTTCTGTAGCACTGTCTCTTTAAGTTCAACTACCAAGAAGCCCATTAATTCGCCATATCGCAATAATAGAGGCCCGCACGTATCCATTAAAAAACAAACTATTCAGTAATTAATGAAGACGCGGAAGCAGCTGCGAAGAACCCGATAATATCATTTCAGTCGATATTAAAGCGATTAAGTCTATATAGTATTAAATGTAATTTTCCGCAGATGCGCTAGACTGTCTTAAATTAAAAACCAATTTTCCGCAGATGCGCTAGAGAGTCCACGCCTGCGATCTTCCAGCGAAACTCGCGCACGTCGAATTCGATGCCCTCTTCGAACGACTCTTCCTGTATTTTTAATTTTTGTGCCCTCTTCGAACGACTCTTTTTATTGACTATAAATATTTAGTTTTTTGCTCGAAAGCTGTTTTTTCTTTTTCGGTACTTTGAGCGGTTGCATTTTCAATCAAAACTGTATGTATGTTTTTTGAAGGAACTGAAAAAGAAGATACGTTTACGGCCTCCTTGCAGAATGAAGAATCAACGCAGATCAGCGCCTCTCCGTCGAGCGTGTTGAAAGTGAACCTTTACGCATTTTGTTGTTGCGAACCTACACGTATTGAACTTGCAGGTGTGTGTAACTGTATTAGGAGAGCTAATATTAAAGAATCGTGCCGTATATTATACAACTAACATTGCCATCTTACAAATCTACTGCCTATAGTATAGGTGAGGGACAAGACATGAATAACAATACGCGGAATCAATTAATTAGAAAAAAAAAGGAAGGACCCCGGGCGGTTCCCGGCCGCTGCCTGGCCGTAGTTTTTGACCGAAACTTGATTCACGTCGTAATAGTTCAACGGCAATTGGGAGATCATCGGCACCCAGGCTGGCAAGGCGCCGTACTCCTCCTGGGCGTCCTTGTTAAGCATCTTCAGCGTGCCCTTCGCTTTACCAATTGGCTTGAACACGATGCAGACGCCATCCATCTTGTGCCCGCTGAAGGCGACGTTTTCGACCAAGTCCCCGTGCGAGGCGTGCTCCAGTAAAGCGGGGTGCCTGTATCATTATATCAGACAGGATTTTCATTAATCAGTCCCAGAAACAATCCGGCACCCATAATGTTTGTTTTTAAAGTTTCACCGCGGTTGACAGTTTCACAAAATATAATGTTTGATTTGGTATTATATGGTTGGGCGATATAGGTACCTGTTTTTTTGTTACCCTGAGGGTTCATGGTCAAAACAAACAAATATACAATTTATGCTTATGAGGCCAGGGTGGGGGACATTACTGGACGAAAATAAAATTCAAAAAAAAAAAAAAGGTACTTCGCGCCGATCTCGTTGAGCATTTTTTGGTCCCAGTTTTCTCCGTGGACCTTCACACAATGCACCGTGGCGAACTTCTTTTTGGAGGAAAAACTGCCGGAGCGCGCGCGGCCGCGCCCGCCCTTCGACGACGAGTCTGAGGAGCCCTTGCGTACGGCTTTCAAACTTTTTTTCGCGGAAGATTTGCTGGGAGAAGGGCTTTTCTTGGGCTTAGCCGGCGGGGAGTGGGCGACTACTTCGGAGTCCACCGTCGCACCGTACTTCTGTGTGTAGCCTTTGCGGACCTGTTTTTTTTTTGTTAATTATCATTTTGTGTGTATAATAGTAACCCTTATACGGACCGGTTTTTTTGTTAATATCTTTTTGTGTGTACTAGCCCTAATGCGGACCCGTTTTTTGGAAAGACCTCCTATGTATAAAAAGATACAGTCTGCATTTTTGACAAATTTAATCAAACCTTCTCCGATCGCATTCTTTCACAGAACAACATCGCCGCGATAGCGCTAGGATGCGCCTTCCTTGATTCCTGTCCAGCGGTACCGATTTTTCCGTAGGTCACCACTGAGTCAGAGCCTTTTGTTTTTTTTTCCGTCTGGACAGAACGGAGTCAGAGCCTTTTGTTTTCCTATTACAACACACACCATCAATTTTTTGTTCCTACAAAAAAATTCCCATACCGTCAATTTCCGCCTGCCAGAATTTCGAGGACCGGCCGCGCGTAAACTCTAAATAGATTGGGGGAAGCGCCATGATTTCAATAGCGTCGTATACTAAATTGTCGATTACGCGTATATAGTTAGTTATGCATCAATTAACAATAGCAACAATGTATTATGCTGGTCTTTGATTCAGCATAGCCTGCGGATTACTATTATTACAACTACGTATAACCAAAATTCACTGGTACTATAGTATGCACTGGAGTGTCGTCGTATGTTGAAAATATATTATTGCTTGTTCGCATGCTTATCACAAATCTCTCCAGACTAGCCGTAAGCTTAACGACCCAGACATCCCACCTACTAGGACGTCAGGAATGGCATGCTTATAATAACACGGACAAATATATAACCTACCACGCTCATCTACGACTATTTATCTGATTATATTTTTGCCATTCCCACACATGCGAAAAATATAGACTGAATGGATGCTTCCATACCATATCATACGGCCTATCTATGGAGCCCGCATTTCTTCGCCAAATCTCTCTCTGTGCGGAAACTTTATCGCAATACGGAAATCAACACTGACACTTCGGAATCTTCTCATCAATAAAATCATAATGGGTCTGCAACAGACGGTCACAGTAGAGTTCGACTCTACTGTGACCGTATTTCTTCGGGTTTGATCGAGAGCGTACCATACCGAAACCCCAACACTCCGTCCACGTTGTAGAGGCGCCGCCTCATTGAAAAAAAAAAGAGTTCGACTCGCTTTGCGACTCGGAAAATGGAACTATAGGCCGCGCGAAGACTTTCAAAAATTGCAGACCCCTTTTCAAAAAATAAATATCCATACGTATTAGCGTTTTGAATCTCTGAGTGACAGTGTGTTACCCGATATTTGATAGCGGAAAATTTGTACTGAATCGCAGCATACCAAGAAAGCTTTTCCTCAATTATAGTATACTCTAAAAATTGCTATACTGTGTAGTAATACTACATACAAATGGGAATAGTATCGTATCAATATGAGTCCTTGCACACTCTATTTAGATAGCTATCTTCTATTTCGCAATATACCCAGCTCACCTATCGTATGCGTGCTTTTTCTTTTTTACGCCCCGACTCTGCTAAATATATTTGTTTACGTCATTTTCATCTTCGGAATGTCCACCCAGGGAGGGTTTAATTGGGAATCGCCCGTGTAGGGAGCTTGCTTGGTCCACCTGTGTGCATTTATATTCACCTACTATCACTCCTATGATGACGTCAGCATCGAGTTGCTCCACTATGATAGAAAAGCCTCTATGTATTATGTCAGTATGCTAGCTTCATACAGAAATATTATACCGTGCGCCACAACGCTAGTCAAGTCAGAAAACACTATTTATTTATAGGAAATGTATATTACGTTTGCTGCTGGCGCTCCAGCCAACTTTTGTCCAGAGTCCAGGCATTGCCGGGGGGCTTCTCCAATTTCTGTTTTTTTGAGAAGGAACTGAATTGTCCGCAGGGAAATTAACAGGATGGACGCGTTGAGACTTCTCTGTAAACACCCCTTCTTCACCGTACATGTCGTTTTAAGTCGCCACCTCATGACAAAAATAAAAAAAAATCAAAAAAGAACCCGCGTCTCAGCTGGATCCCGGAAAGACCCGCGCGCAGTGGATTCGTAGAACTCCCGAGCCGGCACATGGTGGTACTGTTTTTTCAAATTATTGTTTTTTAAAGCGTGCCGGACACGTATAGTGACCTTGGCAACCTACACTGCGAGCGATAACGACTCTTGACTCACTTGTGGCCTCTTATAATATAAATAGTATACTGGTTAATATGTGATTGTGTGCCTCATTGCGGTTTTTCGTATTTCCATTTATTTCAACTTTGCGGCTTCTTGACGAAATTTTTTTGATTCGTGTGTATTAGTATCATAGGTTTGATGCCATGCATTCTTTTTCGTAATAATTGTAAATGCACCTTGAAGTATAGTTTTCTTCTGAAAAAAAATGCACCTTGAAGTAGTTGGGCACTTTTTTTCCACGGTACTTGTCCTCCATTGCCTTCCGCTCAAACGCACCGTAGTCTTTTGAAATCGCCTGATAGCTCTCGTTCTTAGCCCCCGCGTCCAGCTGTTTTTGTTTTTGAAATTATTTAGTATGCAGTTGTGCTATGGTTTTTGTATAAATATGGTTCTGCTAAAAAAACCCCTTTTCTACCCGTGAAAGTATTCTTGAGAAAAAAATTAAAAATTCATATTAGAAAACCCTGAACTGAATTTAAGCAATTATGATAATATCTATAATAAGAAAAGTAACCCTGAACTGACTCAGCAGCTCCGCTTCCGATGCTTGCGTCGGGTCCAAGCGATCCTCGTGCCAATTTTTGATTAAGCAACAACCAGGCGGTGGTAGCTCGCGCATGCCGGGAGCGCGTTTGTGAGAGGGGTGTTGTTGCGCCATGTCGTTTTCTGTTTTTTTCTGAGAAGTGGAGACTTTAATGTATATTGTTGTCTGTTTATAGCAGGGGTGTGCCGGACCGGACCGGACCGGACCGGACCGGACTAGTCCGGTCCGGTCCGGTCCGGCGAATTTTTGGGCTGTGCACTTTTTTTACTGAACCAGAACCCGGCCCGGACCAACCGGACACGGCGTGCACATGTCATTATGTCACACAGACGGCCGCGCTTCACGGTCAGACCAAACACAATTACGTTGCGCGCACTGAGCAAAATTACCGAGTGACTCTTGCCGTGGTTCGAAAACGCATGCTGTCCCTGTATGGCTCCGAGACACACACTATCGATAGACGTCTCCAAGATGGACGTCTCGAAGATACACACTGTCGCTGTGCGGTCCGAAAACATACACCCTCGCTGGAAAACCCATATACAAATCGACGCCGTCCATGCACAGCCTGGGCACGCACACTGTCGCTGCGCGGCCTAGGTGCCCACAATCAAGCCACCGGTGCACGGTCTGCAAGCACACTTTCGATGTGCAGACTGTGCCCGCAAACCGTCGCTGCGCGGCTTGCACGCATTCATAGACACCAACACATAGAATCTTTGCGCGGTCATTGCCCGCACATCTTCACTGCGCCTTCTGAAGGCAAACAATGCTTCTGCGCTAGTTCAAAACATGCAAACAATCGTTGTGCGGCATGAGCAGAAACAACGGCACTGCACGACCTGAAAACAAGCACACCGTCGTTGCGCGGCTTGGACCAAAACAGTTCCGTTGCGCGGCCTCAGAAAAAGAACACCGTCGCTGTGCGTCCAGGGCACACACACCGCCGCTGCGTGGTTTGAACACAAACGCACACCGCCGCTGAACAGCCTGAACGCGCACGCACCGCCGCTGCGCGGTTTGAACACACACGCCGTCGCTGCGCGCCGGAGCATGAACGCACCGCCGCCTCGCGGTGTGAACACACACACCGTCGCTGCGCGGCCTGAACATGCACGCAACGCCGCTGCACAGCTCGAACACACATACCGTCGCTGCGCGGCCGAAACACAAATCCGACCGTGGTCCGTCAGTCCGGTCCGGTCCGGTCCGGGAAAATCCAGGGACAGAAAATTTGGAAAATACCGGACCGGACCAGATTTTGCTTGGTCCGGCACACCCCTGGTTTATAGTAACGTTCCTAAGACCCTCGGCTGTTGTCCACAAAGGTATACAATATGCTTCCAGAACAAGCAGCCTTGATTGATATTATGTCAAACAAAATCTATGTAGTGATGATGTATATAAAAATCACGCCTCTGCGGTTTGGTTTTTAATCTCTTAATATTACTACGTGTTGCTGTGCTTGGAAACGAATCCCACATTGTCACATTATCAACAATAAAGTCGCATCACTGCCTGGGTCTGCATACTGTATTGCTGATCTGTTTGCAATTCGGACAGTATGACCACCGAACATTAGGCCGGCAACGCGGCACTCAATGATTCTCTAGTATTGATACATCCCTTGATACATCCCTAGTATCCACGACCATTCACAAAGTCATCCCACAACTTTTCGGGCGAAAATCCTTCAATGCAAGCCTGCTACAATGCGCCGCTCATATACGGACGAGGACTAAAGTTTTTTAGAACAGATTTGCCGCATATGTTTCTGTTGCGAGCCACGTGTCGTGCACGAAACACTATACACTGCGTAGTGCACACGAATATACTCTTTCAGAGTCTCTCTATTACACGATTAATTGCGCGTACGTACGCGGCTAAAGTTTTGAAATGATGTTCGGGTCTCCGGCGAAACGCCAATCTAACATAAGCTTCAAATTTTTTCTTCCCACCATGCGCTCCTTGGTAATTCGATACAGCTGGTGGTTCTGCCCCTTTTCCGCGTTTTCTCTCGCTATTTTCACCGCCAACTCCACGGAATGCTCGGAATTTTCCGCCCCCGCATCCACGAGCCCCAGTCGCAGAGCTTCTGCACCAGTCAGTTTTTCCGCCAGCAGGAGCAGGCGCGTGCGCGCACTGGCAGAAGTACGACAATTCACCAACGTCATCATCTGGTCACTGAACGGGATTGTCATGTGCCTCTTCCCCTGGAACTTCGCAAACACCTTTCATTTTCAACTATACTTTATATTCCTGACCAATGAACCCAAACCACCCTATACACATGATATCGAAATACAATCCCCCACGGACACTTTTTTTTGTAATCTTGTATACTGCTAGGCGTACATGTCGCGAAAACCTTTTGGTCCTTGAGCTCGTTCAAACAGAAAAAGCCCTTCTGCAAATTCATAACGCGAAAGTCACAGCTCAAGGCCACAAAGACCGCGCCCGCGAAGCAGTGGCCGTTTAGCGCGGCAACGGTGGGGACCTTCTATCTTGTATGTGTACGCTGCAGGCGCCAGAAATAAATCACCATCGTCTTTTGTAGGTACCGTATACACTATAGTCTAGTATACTGCCGGAGTCAAAGGCTCAGAACGTCCTGAACTAATGAAAAAAGCAGAACCGGAAACGTGAGCAGGCGCGCGCACAGCCTATGCAAATCCTCGAACGCCCCCTTCCAATCGCTTCCTAGGTAATCAAAGTCGAACCCGTTGGAGAAAAATTTTGAGCTTTTTCCCCCCGTCAACAGTACTGCAGTCTTTTTTCCCGCCCGCTCCTCGGGGTCCTGTACAGGCTCCCGCCGCCCCAAAAACTGACCTGGGGCACTTAGCCGACTGGACCCCTCCTTTGAGCGAGCGGCAAGATTGGGATCGAAAATCACCGCGGCGTCGCTGCTGTAAAGCGGGTCACCGCCGTTCCGCTCGATTGCGTCCAGATGCAGCCACAGGTCGCGAAACATCTTCCGGGAGAAGCGGTGGTCTTTGGAAACCTGCGAGTCGAACGTAATCTGAAACACGCCGTGCGCGTCGGGACCCGAGAGGGAAGCCATTTTTTTCTTGAGAACTGTATTAATTCAATCTATTGCATATAAAAAAGTTACACGAGGACACCAGC
>Ga0099797_101382_pt1 | contig 12954 bp, 9 predicted proteins | sample Uncmet_Sort48C_1_FD_89871 | JGI IMG/M metagenome (GOLD analysis project Ga0099797, IMG submission 89871) | Marine eukaryotic communities from CALCOFI LINE 67, Pacific Ocean - C012_Sort48C_1 | ecosystem: Environmental > Aquatic > Marine > Oceanic | place: Pacific Ocean: Monterey Bay | collected... | reverse complement strand
GTTGCGGTGAACCAGGTTGCCCAACTAATGATGAGTTAAAGAAATGTTCTGGTCACGGTTCATGCCTTACTGAAGGTAAACCACACGAATATAATCGTCAATGGAAATGCCAATGTTCCAGTGGATTCACTGGTGCAGATTGCTCAGAGCCAGCATGCCCAAATGATTGTTCAAAACATGGTGAGTGTCGTCATGGAGTTTGTATCTGCCCTGATGGATTTACTGGGGAAGGTTGTGAATTGCGTTCTTTATGTGGAGCAAGTTGTGAGCGTTTTAACAAAAAATATGGATATTGCGACAAAGAGAAATTGGAATGCGTCTGTGAAAAAGGTTGGGAAGGTTTCGATTGCTTATACCAAGCCGATACCCCATGTAATGGAGCCTCCTCGTTGTTAGAAGTTGGTGAGAAATCGACATCTGGAAGTAAACAAGTAAATTGTGGCAAAGATGAGGAAAAAGAAGCTTGTTTAAATGATTGCACTTCAAGTGTTCATGGTGCTTGTATTGAAGGTGAATGTATGTGTAAACCAGGATATTACGGACCAGATTGCTCCAGTAAAAATTGCCCTGGTGGATGTAATGGACATGGCACATGTGATGATAAAACTGGTAAATGTACTTGTAGTGATGCATTCATTGGTTTAGATTGTGGCAAAGATGCATGCGAGAAGCATTGCAATGGTAAAGGTGTTTGTGATAAAAATTCCCAATGTAATTGTATTCCACCATTTTTTGGCAAAGGATGTGGCAAAAAAGAATGTGCAACTGGTGGGCCAAAAGGTTTAGAATGTAGTGGATTCGGTCAATGTGGCGATGATGGCCGTTGTGATTGCCCAGTTGGGCGCACCGGCCATGCCTGTGAAATGGAAACATGCGTAAACGATTGCAGTGGTCATGGCATGTGCTTTAAAAGCAAATGTTATTGCGATGAGATGTGGGAAGGTGCTGATTGTGGTGAAAAATCATGCCCAAATGATTGTAGTGATAAAGGTGTATGTGTTAAAAAGACTGGAAAATGCAAATGTAACGATGGTTACTTCGGTGAAAGTTGTGAAAATAACATATGCCAAGTAGATTGTGGCATCAATGGCCATTGCGATGCTGATACAAGAAAATGTATTTGTACCGATGGTTATGGTGGCCTTGGCTGCCAAACACCTAAAGTTGAAGGTGCACCAAAAAAATCAGACGAAAATAGTAAACAAAATAGTGATAGCGACAATAGTAAAGAAAGGTTCAAAAGAGTTTCTTCCAAAGTATCTTCAACCTCTAAATTAATGGCATGTTCAGCAACATGCAGTAATGAATGTGGACAACAGTTACAAAGCTTAAGTCAAGGTGTAGATAAAGCACAATACGCGACGAAGTGTAATATTGATTGTACAAAGAGATGTTTAAAAAAGTAAAAAAGAATTATAATTTTTATATTGTTAATAAATATGATATTTTTTATAATAAAATATATTTAAAAACGATAGTTTTCTATTGTACGCGTATACGTAACAACAGTCAAGAAGATCTCTCTCTCTAAATATTGTACGTGTATACTGTGGTGTAGAGGATATCATATACTATTGTCATACACAGATGTCTTTTTCTAGGGATATATATGCTTATTTTTATTTGCTCGTTGCATTAGCTCGTATCAATGCGTAACGTTCTTCCTCATTATAATCTTCCGGTGGTTTCTCGCTATATATATCATTAAAACATTGTTTTCTTATTGGGCATATTTGTGAGACAGGAATTATGACAACTACTGGTAAACGTGTAGGATCACCTTTTGGAATTAATTTTCCAATTGACATTTCCTCGTCTTCTATTCTAATGACACGTGGTATGTCTTCATTTACACCATTTTTATATACTATAATACCAAATTGATATGCAAACAATGCAATATCTCTTGGATAATTATGCCAATTCATACTTTGTGATAACGATTGTAATACTTCAGAGAATAACAACGTACGTCGTACCATACCGTTATCTTTTCTAGTTTCTATCATTTGCCTCATTTTACGCAGCGTAGTACGATCTGGGTCAACATGATACACTCCAAAAGATGTAGTCATACCACCTTTATGAGATGCAACCAGAAATGAATGAGAATGATTACATGGATGTTCAAACGTAAACAATTGTATCGATACTTTTCTATATATATATATATTGAAAATTCAAAGTAGAAAAAAAAATATTAGTTGTTAGTTTAATTATTATAATATTATTCACGTATTTTTTTTTTTTATTTCAATTATCATGGGAAAAGAAGAGTATACGAAAAATGAAAAATATATTCGTATTACTTACCCAATTTTTGACATATTTATTATTGTTATATATATATATAAGTAGAGCTTCTAGCTTTTTTCTTCTTACTTTAAAGAGTTTGTAAATCTTTTATCTTGTTTTCACGTGTAAGTATGCTCTAGTTTTTAACATCTGAAATATCGGATATATATCATATGGATAATATTTTAACACACAACGGTTTTCAAATTATTATCCTATGCCAGTATGCCAGTATGCACGTATGCCAGTAGCAGCTAATGGTATTTTCTTTCATTCCAAAATTATTATACTGAAATTGAAAACTCCTTAAAATATTGTGTCACAGCCGGACAGCAGTAAATTACAGTATATGAGTTATAGTGCAATAATGCACCACTATAATAATAAGTTTATTTATTATTAGGATAATAATAATAAAAACAAAGTTAAAGTGTTAGACATGGATTGTATTATAGATTGTAGATATAGATGCACGTAAAGAATAGATGCACGTAAAGAATAGATGCACGTAAAGAATAGATGCACGTAAAGAATAGATGCACGTGTATAGATTTACAATATAGAAACAACAAACAAAGGTATATCTACTATATATTATAATTAATTCGAATAATAAAGAAAGCTATTTCCTATATTCCTGTGTAATTAATATACTTTTATAATACATAGTACATATATATTAATATATATATATAATAATCATGGCAGAAAAAGATGACTCTGTAGCAAAACAAAAAGAAGAATTGCATAGAAAAAAACAAATACGTATGATATACATACATGCATTTACCAACTTATTGCATCAAGCTATGAGTACGCCAATCCGTACGCAATATATGATGGGACTTTTACAAGGAGATCAAGCTGCTACTGCAAGATTATTGGCATATGCAACATCTGGTAGTGCAGTCATAGAATTTCTGTTCAATCCTTCACTTGGAAAATTATCTGACCATATTGGACGTAAATTTTTACTTTTAATGTCACCAGTATTATCTTTTATTTGTAAAGCACTAATAATAATGCGTTCAGATTATAGGTTATTGATGCTAGAGCGCACCGTATTCAACGCAGCAAATGTTTTAGCGGGAAGTACAGGATGTAAAGCTGCATTGAATGATTTGTGTACGGAGAAAGAACTTGCACAAGCCTATGGAACATTAGGTGCTGCACAAGGCCTTGGTGTATTAGGTGGATCGATTTTGAGTGGAATATTATCACAATTTGGGATGTCATTTATTGGAATATATGGCACAGCATGTGCGATTGGATTAGCTCATACATACATGGTCGTATTTAAAATGGAGGAAAGCAATAAAAACAAAAAACCAATGAAAGATTTTAATATTGTAAATCCATTTACATTTATTAAATTATTTCAAACGAAATCTGCCGAGTTGACCAAATTAACTTGGGCATCTTTTTTTATGTGCTTTAGTGAAGGTAAAAATATTGTAGATGTATCAATGAATTATATTGTCAATGACTGTATGTGTGGTGAAGCTGAAGCTGCATATATGGTAAGTGCATTTGGCGGGTCTATGATTTCAAGTGGTATGTTATCTAAAGCAATGTTGAAAAAAATGGGAGCACGATTGTTTACAACATGGTCAAATGTAGTGACTATTATTGCATATTATTTTTGGACACGTGGTCGATTAGGATTATGGAGTGGTTTAGCAATGATGGTGTGTTGTCAAGCAAGACAAGCAGCCGTATTGGCAAGATCTACCACCTTAGCAACTGGACCAGGCGTTGGTTATGGTAAAGGTGAATATCAAGGCATGTATGCAAATTTAAGATCTTTAACTGTAATGATTGCACCATTACTTTATGGAAATACTTACAATTATTCAAAAGCACGTGGTCAACCAGGTGGAATGTACTTTGTCGTCATGGCAATAACAGCATTAGGAGAAGTGTTTCATCAATTAAGTTATGCTGATCGTGATGATTAAAAACTGATGTGGGATTTTGTGTACGAATATTTATATATACGCGGAAAAACTGTTACTGTGTGTGGGTGTGGTTGTTGTTGTTTGTGGGTACGATCGGGTATTTGGATTTTTTCCCCTACATCTTGATGCATGTATAATCAATTGAAATCAAATACCGTAATATTATGCACTCTTCGTATGATGTACATTAATATACTCTTGTAAAAGAACACGCACCATGTTTTTTTTTTCAAAAAAATTAAAATACGCGTACATAAAAAAAATAATTTTAGAGAAATGATTGCATTTAATATAAATGATTGCATTTATATTATAAATGATTTTAGAGTTTTTAACATTTTATGTGAAATATTTTTTGTACCCTCTCACTGTTTCATATAACAACCTTTTCCTGTTTTTCACAGAGAGTCTCTCTGTTTTTCATTATCATTATTACCGTCATGTTTTGGTTCATAATTTATTTCTTCTTCTTCTTTCTCTTCTATTTCTTCTTTTTTATCATCATCATCATCATTATCATCATCTTCACCATCATTTGACATGGATATACTGATAGCACTTTTTAATCGTGATAAATCAAATGTACCTAATGGTAATTGATCATCATCGTATTCATCATCAAAACTATCCATACTATCACCAATACCACGTGGATTTATATTCATCAAACCAATTTGCGATGCAGATCGATTTCGTGTAACTATATTTTTACTCTCGCCATTATTATGCAATTTATTTGAGATGTTTTCTTCATCAAAACCATGTTGCTGTATTGTGGAAAATTCAATTTCAGTGACATCAAAAGTATGCCGAATCTGAGAGGCACGACCGGCACGAATTAATAAGACAATTCTTAATCCTTGCATTATATATCGTAAACCAACCAACGTAGTTGCAAAAACTTCTTCAATTTCATCTTCAGCTGGTAAAATAATTAAAGCAAATACACTGAAAAGACATAATATAGTTATTAACACATCTAAGGTATTCCACCAAGACTTCCAAAAATTTTCTCCCTGTGACAAAAATCTAATTGATATTTCTAATACTAATAATAAATTGATTAGTATTTCTAAAACAATTAAACCAGGTGATATTTTATATGAATACATTTTATATGACGTAAGAATGATTGAAATTGATACAACATTTAATAAAATCATAAATAAATAAAATACTATATACAGTTTTGAAAAATATATTCTACTTGCTAACATACTGCACAATTCACATCGTGATGATGCTTTTGGTTGTTGTCTTGTAGTCGGGGGCATGTTGTTTGTGCAACTATTAAATGGAGTTGGTATGTGTTATGTTTTATTGTGATATGGATAAAAGGATTTGAATCAAATAATATATATATAAAAAAATGATTTTACTGTTATATATAATTATATTTAAGTATTAGTTATATATGTGTATTCCAGGTATTTGTTGTGTGTGGTAGTGCCAGAGAGGATTCTCTCCTCTCTGGTAGTGCTATAGCTATAGTAATAAAATAATAAGTTGTGATGGTATACCTGCCTGCGGGCCTGCCTGGGCCTCTTCGGCCTGCGACGTCATGTCAGACTCTTTCTCGATATTATAGAGGCGCATACTAGAAGACTACTGTATAATCCAATAATACCACGTCCTCCTATTAATAGCGAGTTAAGGATTATCATATCATTATTTTTTAATACCAATGTAACCAGGTAAAAGAGGTTTAAGGTACGAACCTCAGACTCTTCTATATACTACGTATATGTATTATAATACTACGAGTATCATAGCACACCCAGAATTAGCATCCGTTATCATTATTATTATCCCAGTGCCCCACACGAATTATATTTAAAACAATATGTAATAATTAATAATAATAAATAGTATCAAAGTAAAACAATAACAAATCCCTTTGTGTAAACAAAAATATCTTCAAAAGAAATAAAACATACAAATATATATATATATATGGCAGAAGAGAAAAAAGATGAGTAAAAATGCATCGGATGATGTAGAATCCAATGCCACGTCACGTCCAAATAGTAAAAGTAGTTCACGTCCATCTTCTAGGCCAACCTCTTCAAAAAATAGTTCTCGACCTACATCAAAAGAAAGTAGTAGAAGCAAGAAGAAAAAGAAAAAGAAAAAGAAAAAGAAGAAAAAAGGTGAAGACAGCGATGACTCGGATGATTCAGATGACTCCGATGATTCGGATGATTCAGATGCATCATCAGGTGAAGAATCATCCTCTGGAGAGGAAGAAGAAGAAGACGAAGGTCCATCTGAAGAAGAGTTAAAAGCAATAGCTCGAGCTGAAGCATTAGTTATTATTAAAGATATAGTAAAAGACTATAAAGCAACACGAGAATGGATTGAACATTTTAAAGAATTATTGGTAAAAAAAGGCATTAATGTGCCTACTGTACATATTTTACCAAAAGTTACAGAAGAAATGCTCTTGAAAGATTTAGAATGGAAATATAAGGATGAACGTGATTGGGAAAAATTTTTACATAAATGGTCAACTAAACATTTAGAACCAGCAAAAGCACGTTTAAGTTTATTGCGACAAAAAGAATATGATCAAATTGGACACTTTTCACAAGCTTTTTCAACTGGTAAATATGAAACGGAGGAAATGAAAAAATGGGAAAAAGCTATTTTACATGGATTATCCGTCGATAAATTAGAAGAATTTGAACGTCAACGACGGGAAAGGGAAAGACAAGAACGTAAATTATTAGCAGAAAGAAGACGTCTAGAAAGGGAAGAGGCAGATCGTGAAGCATTGGAAGGTGCTATTCGAATACAACATTTATGGAGGAGAAGACAGGCACGTATGAGGATTAAGATGATGTTAATGGATCGATATGAAAAAGTATATGCACCGGAACAACAAGGATATTATTACTACGATAAAGTTAAACAGACAACATCATGGGAAGCACCACATATTTTTAGATTATTTCATGTGGAATTAGAAGGTGTGTACTAAAAAAAATACAAAATGTAAAAGAGTATATCATACTTACGTTACACGTATATCAGATACATTTAAAGTAAATCGATTTTAATTTTTAGAAAGTTTTTATTTTGTAAAAAATATGACATATATACGCAAAGTATATATGCGCATATATGGTCATCAATATCATAATTTTAAATTTTTTAAAAATAATAACAAGCGACAATTTTTATTTCATGTATATACGAGTATAAATTTATATCATAAAAAATTGTAATGCGATATGCATGTATGCATTTTATATTATTATATGCATACTTTTGCACATACTTTAAATGATACTCGTATCATAATATCATACGATTCGTACACCGAAGAGTACACTGGTATTATTTTTTTTCAACCACATTTACCACCCCCACAGCCACCAACAGCAACATAATCTTCTTTATTAATAATCTCACTACGTTTCACTTCCATTGTAGTAAATGCTTCAGCATCTGTTGGGTGTATCCCAACTAATCTATCAAAATCAGATTTCAATGCGCCTAAACGCAAAGCCAATGAAAATCCTTGTGTAACTTCCCCTGCATTAGGCCCGACAAAATGAAATCCAATCACACGCTCATCTTCACCAATGCAAACTAATTTTGCAAAACAATTTGGAGGGATAACATCTAACGTATCTATTGCATCATCCTTTAATCGCTTCGATGCTTCTATTTCTAAAGTTGTCCATGACCATAAATATGACTCTACAATGTCATCGTTACCATACTTTGCTATAGCATCTTTCTCACTTAACCCAACTGTACCATATTCAAATGGTGTAAATATTGTTGTTGGTATGAAATCATAATCCATCATAAATCTATTATTATTATTATTTGTTTTGTTAAACAAACGATTTGCTAAATATTCTCCTGCTTGTATTGCAACAGGTGTCAATTCCGGTTTATTTTCCACTACATCACCAATTGCAAAAATATTTGCAATATTAGTTTGATCATATTCATTTGTAAGTATTTTTCCGTAATTATCATTATTAACTTTTATATTTACATTTTCTAATCTTAAATTTTTCGTATCTGCTACTCTACCAGTTGCATATAATACAGTATCAAAAACATCTTCATCGCCATCATTAAATATTACTTTTAATTTATGATTATCATCATTACCATCATGATTTTCCAATTTCATAATTTCTTTAGGTACTTTTTCAGATAAAAAATTCACACCCAACGATTCCATTAATTCTTTAATTTTTTCCGCACAATCATCATCAAACGTACGTAAAACTTTAGATCGAATTGCAACTGATGTATCATATCCAAACTCATTTAAAAACCCTGCACATTCTAATGAGATATAACCACCACCAACACAAAGTGTTTTACCCGGTGCTTTTTCTTTTCTCCAAAATATATCATCGCTTGATATACAATGTTCAACTGCACCTGGAACATCATCTGGTATATGTGGTCTGCCACCGACAGCAATAACAATGTATTGTGCATTTATTTCAGCTACGTTATTTTCCTCTTCTTTTTTTTCGGTATCATCACCATCATTGGTAGTAGTAGTAGAAAATGATGAGAATAAATCCAATTTCTTTGGTGGATTATATACAATAGTATTTTCATCTTTAAACTTCGCCTCTGCATTTATATATTTAACGTTGGCACTTCTTAATGACGTTCCATATGAAAAATTCAATGATTTGATATGATTTCCAACGTTGTTTACAAGTTTATCCCAATTGAATCCTGTTTTCAAACCGGTATTATCATCCCACCCAAAATATTCACCATCTTTTTTCATAGAACCAATAAGTGCTGTATAATGCATTAATTTTTTTGGTACGCATCCAACATTTACACAAGTACCACCTAATCCCCATGTTGTACTTTGTGTAGATGGTTTCACATAATCAAACAATACAACTTTTGCACCATTTCTAGCAGCTTCCTTCGCACACGCCATACCTCCACTACCACCACCTATTACAGCTAAATCGTATTCATATTTATTTTGTAGTGTTGTGATTGTTCTACTTGATTGTACACCATTTGTAATATTTTTGATTTGTTTGGTGAACAATGACGTGATTAATTTGTTTTTATTCATGTTGTTGTGTTATTGTTGTTTTTTTAATTGATATAAGATACTATTTCTCTCGTTCTCCTTCTCTACAACATTTCCTGCCATGTTATTATGTGTTCTATTTTAAAAGAAGTGCTTCAATCAATATTTGATAATGCATCATCAATGCATCAAATGGACCATTATTGGTGGAATAATAATTCCAGAATTCGCTCAACATCATCTTCTCACTTTTTTTTCACTCTTACCCTCTCCTGTGGCCTGTGGCTCTCGCTGCTCTATACCTACATCATTTTAAATATCCGATTACAAGATTAGTAAGATACTGTATATTCTTAATATGCGTAAGATGGCCGGCCTATAGTAGGAGAGAGGAAAAGTAAAAATCATATACTAAATAAATATATAAATATATATAAATATATACGTTAAAATTATTATTTATATGTGTCATTTTAAATATTATATGGGAAGAAAGAAGAAAAATATTGAATCAATATAAATAATATACACTCTCACCAAAAAAATTAACAAATTACAAAATGAATCTTGGATTGAAAAATAAAGTTTGTTGCATTACAGGTGGTGGATCGAATATTTGTAGGGCAACTGCATTGTTATTTGCCGCATGTGATGCAAAAACAGTCATTCTTGACATTGATGAAGATGCTGCAAAAAAAACAGCTGCATTAGCAAACGAAAATGGTGGAAATGCAATCTTGCTATTCGTGTAATATATATTATGCATTATCAAATATATACGAAGTAAATATTATAATACGTGCATTATATATATATGTGTGTGTGTGTGGCATAATACATACAACTTACAACCCACTTTTAGATAATTGTAAAATATCTTTTGGATATAAAATAGATGAATGATTGCCACCACCAATTAAAGTAGTAAGAATACAATCAGCTACTTCTGTTACACGCAATGGTGGTGCTTGTAACATATCCTTTACATTGTGAATATTATTAATTTCTTTCATAATTGCATTTGGCAATGGTGATTGTTTAATAAATGTATCTAAAAAAGTACTTGTTGAAGATGCAGTTTTCAATGCTGCTGCTATTCCCATCGATGCAGGTCGACTTTCATCATATAAAAAACCTGGGCGTAAAATAATTGGTTCTAATATATGTTGTTTTTCCATAATATATTCTTCTGCTTCACGTTTACTATTTATATAATTTTGACTCACACCCGGTGGTGTTGTAAATGCAGAGATAAATACAAATGGTACACGATTATTATTATTTTTATTATTTTCATTACTATTATTTTCCAATATACATGTTTCAACAGTATCCACAATTGATATACATACATCTCGATTAATTTGACCATACGTAGTTGTGTTATTATTATTGTTATTATTACCAGCAAATGGAGATAAGTTTTCCGGTTTTTCTAAAAAAGATTTATATTTTTCATTTTCAAATAATGCACCGACTGAACAAAGCACAGCAAATTTTTCACCTTTAGCAACACTTTCTTCTATTGCAGTTTTTAAATTGGAATTATCGTGATTATCTTTAGTTACAGATAATGCGGTCCATTCCATACGTTCATTATTGAGCCATATATTGTTGCTATTTTCCATTGTTGCACTTTCAGGCACACCACGTCTAGAAAATGATTGCACGGTACCAATAATTTCTTTTGGCATTTTTACTGCTCTTTCACATATTGCCCTTCCAACAAAACCACTTCCACCTACAACAAATAATTTCGATATAGTATTATTGGCTGCCATGATTATTTTATATTCAATATATAGATATATATTCGTTTATTTCGTAAAATATATATGTATTTATACGATATGATATCTATAATGTAATAGGTATATACTTATATAAATCTTTTTCCATTTGTATATTCCTTATCTTTTATAGTATAAATGCTACTGAAGTTTTAAAATCAATTTGTTGATATACATTTTTCTTCAATCGCACCCCGTCGTCACAATCGATGAATATAATAATACTGTGACTGGTGGAATTAATCAGTAAATAGAGTATAATCGAATTCCTTTTGAATATACCTTGGCACCTTGGCACCACAGGTTAAGGTAATACTAATATTTTTTTAGAATTTTCCTGAAGAACAATTTAAGGGATCCTCCATTTTTTTCTCTTCTTATCCCGCCCACAATCTAAATCGCAACACCACAATAATAAATTAAAATGATGTGTGTATATACGGTACATAATTAGCAAATATTATTATATATATTATTGTGCATATACATATACATAATATACGTAATACAGATAATAATAGTAGTTTGTATTTTACTATTCTCTATAGAAATAATTAATACCAACGAGATTTTAATCAAGGGATAAAGTAAAAATAATATTAATAGTAGACGCAAATAAAAATATTAAAATGAAGGATACACAAAATAAACATTGGGCGAATGATAAATCAAAATTTGGTTTAAAAATGTTGCAAAAAATGGGATGGAAAGGTGAAGGTTTAGGAAAAAATCAAGATGGTTTAAAAACACATGTTAAAGTAACTAAACGATCGAATCAATTAGGTTTAGGTACAGAGGATACTGGTAGTAACAACGATCGTATTGATGCATATGCGGGTCTTAAAAGCTGGCAACGTACAACTTCAAATTTTTCAGACGTACTTGCAAGTTTAAATCAAACACAAAGTGAAGAAGTGAAGAAAATGAAAAAACATAAAAAGAAAAAGAAGAAAAAAAGTAGTAAAAAAAGTGGTGATAATGATGTAGCTGCTGATAAAAGCACATCTGGTACTTCATTTAGGAACATATTTCGCAAACGGGAATTAAAGAATAAAGATATAAGTAGCATGAATTCAAAAGATATTGCATTAATTTTAGGTACAGCCGCTAAAAGTAGTACATCTCCAAATAAAAAAAAAAGAAAAAAAGAAAAAGTATTAAATGAAGAAGATGATAATAATAGTGGTAATAAAAGTAGTAGCACCAGTAGTAGTGATGATGATGATGATAGTAGTAATAATAGTAATGGAAAAAAAAGAAAGAAGAAAAAACATAAAAAAGAAAAAAAAGCGAAGAAACAGAAAAAAGAAAAGAAGAGGAAAAAGAAGAAAAGTAAAGAGTGAAATATATATATATATATATATGATGATATATGATATGATGTATCTTATCTTTTAATATAATGTATGCTATGATACATGTTTTTAAAAATGATAAATATGCATACCAATAAATATAAATATACACACACATGCTTTGAAGAGAGAGGGAGAGCGCGCGCGCGAGATAAAAAATATACGAAAGTGTCGTATCATACTTCGTTACGAACTAATTTATATATATATATATGCATATATATGTTTTTTTTCTCGGTAATTTCTGTTATCAGTGATGTACACAGAAATTATCGACACATCTTGTGAAATAGATATGATATTAATATTGGCTCAGTTACTGTATTCTTTTGAGAGTAGGAATTGTCATGAGTAGAAATAAAAAATTAAAAATACTCGTACACATCATTATACTTTTATACGAACCGCGTATATATTTTTATACGGTGCTTCGTATAATATACGAATATAAATATATATATTTTTACGAATTCGTAATATATACTCGTATTATATATAAATATTATAAAACGTGCGTT
>Ga0099797_101381_pt1 | contig 12956 bp, 7 predicted proteins | sample Uncmet_Sort48C_1_FD_89871 | JGI IMG/M metagenome (GOLD analysis project Ga0099797, IMG submission 89871) | Marine eukaryotic communities from CALCOFI LINE 67, Pacific Ocean - C012_Sort48C_1 | ecosystem: Environmental > Aquatic > Marine > Oceanic | place: Pacific Ocean: Monterey Bay | collected... | reverse complement strand
CGATAATGCGATCCAGACGATAATGTGACACAGGAACTCAAAACGTCGTGTTTCCGCTTTCATTCCCAAGGTCCTTCGATTCCACGGGCAATTTTCAGGACAAATTCCGATTTTATTCCAGGCTTTGAATTCGAGAGAGAGGGGATGAAGCAACAATATTTCGGGTTCCAGTAAACTGTTTTCGGTTCCAGAAGCTGTCCAAACAACCATATTACTCGTTGCAGTGTCACTCTATTCGATACATGAGTGACGGTGTTTAAATCGGTGTAAAAAGGCATACAGGTGACGAAAACTCCATGTTTCGATGTCACCCAGAAACGTTATCTCATTGGTGAATGAGTCTTTCAGGAGGAGTCCTTCAAGGACAATCGATTCCTTCTAGGACAATTTCACAGAGAAACTTAGCTAGCATCAGTTAAGGCTTTAAGTGTCACGCTTAGTGACGCTTAACGCAGTGTTTTTTTGGGATTATTACAACAAGAAAGCTTTTATCCAAGTGAAGTCCCCGCGCATAGAGGCTAGTGGCACTAGGCGCGGGGATTTCAGATGCAAAAGAGGTGTTCGTCATCTGATAATAATTTCAAATATTATTTGGTTTTCGTGAAGCTTTGCGATTTTGAGAGGTTTGTCCATTCAGAAAGGAGTCACAGCAGCAAAAAAACTGGAGAGATTTGCGTAAGAGTGTGAAAAAGCAAAAAAATGGAGGAAGATACAGTTTTCGTTCGGATTTCGTAAATGTTGTGGGGAAGTCTTTTTTTTTCGTAATTTAATTATAGCTGCAACATTGGTGATGCTGATGACTCCTGGAGTGCTGTGTGGAACTTGTCTTTGTGCTCGCCCTTTTTTTCTTTTTCTGAAGAGTATATTGTTTTTGTTGTTTGTTGTCATTGAATTTGATTCAAGAGTCAGAAAGATGTCATTGGCATGAGAGTAAGCAAAGTGCCATCATTCAATGAGTAAGCGAGGCGGTATTGCAGTTGTAGAGCGAACAAAATACTATTAAAAAGCAAGTGCCGTGCTGCGCAAGAAGTCAAGATGTCGCAAGAATCTGGTGCAAGAATCTGCCGCAAGAATGCAGCCCTCAAGATGTCCTCAGGACGAGCAAGAACGCGACTCACAAGATCTCATAGTAACTAGCGAAGACAAGTATCTCAGGTCTTTCCAAGGCTCGCAACTCCTTTTTCAAAAATGATTCATCGATCAAAAACACAGTGAAAAACTTTAAACAATTTGAAAAAAAACGATATCAGACATCATCGCGCAGATTCGTAGTAGCCTTAGACAGCTTACAGATATCTATCCTTTGTTTGAAGAACAAACGATCTCCAAATCAGATTTAAAAACAAGTCAACCGATTCCAGAATCATAAAAAAGAACATCAAACGTGATTCATTCACGTGATTCCTGCCATTTCTGCCGTCTCGTTCGCGTGGTCTCTCAGAGTCACGTGGTATTAACTTGGTATTAGCACCAATCTGCAGACCAACTGCGCCCCTGAGTGTAGAGTGACCAGAGCACCAGCTGGAGTCTCACCAAAGCAGCAGCTGCAAAAGACAAAACAAGAACGCGAACAAAAATGCCAAGGACGTTATCTGTTAAGGTCCAAGAGCCAGACTGGCTGTCGGGCACAGGAAGTCCAACTTTGGACCAGGAGCACAACGAGCTTTTCACTATAGATGTGATCATGACGCCTGATAATGGCGATAAGCCTTCTCAAAATCTATCGATGTGGTCAGTCCAGAAAACATTCGTCCAATTGGCGCAGCTTGTCAAGTTTGATCTTGGATTGGATATCCAAAGAGCGCCTCGCAATCCGGATTTTCCCAGCGAGGGTTTTGATGATCAGAAATATTTTAACGATTTGTCGAATGGGTTAAGCGGCTCGTTGAAAGAGCTAAACGCAAAAAGAAAGCAGAAACTAAACCCGGTAGCTCGGCGAAAACTTTTGACGTTTCTGAACGTTCCGAATTTGTATTCTGTGAAGATCGTCAAGCGTTTTGATCTTTTTGAGAGCAACAACAACAGGCAGGTCATTTTTCTCAAATTGATGGTCACCGAGAACGATGTGGAAGATGGACCATTGAAGTCATGGCCAGTCTATTATCGTTTTGATGAACTGCAGCAGTTCCACAAAAATCTGATACAGAACCAAAAGGAAGAGTCGAAACTGCTTCCGTCACGCGGGAAACTTACCGGAGCAAGACAAGATATCTTGCAACAATATTTTGACAATCTTCTGCAGTTGGAACTGAATGAGAAGTGTCAGAGGGAGGTCTCAGAATTTTTTGGAGGGCCTCTGCCGACAATCAACCCGACATACGAAAGGTTTTCGTTTGTATGGAGTAGAGCTGAGAGGGCCGCGGAGAAAAGTCGTGTTGCCAACATATTCAGCCATCTCATCAAAAACACAGGTTGGAATTACATTACCCCATTGGAAAAATTTGTTAGGGACTTGCAAGAGATCTCTTTCAATCACGAAAGCAGTTCATTCTTGAGGCAACTCTTTGCCGAAATCTTCGAGAAGCTCTTCAGACCCCCCCTTCCAGCTCTTCCTGCTGAGTCTGCTTCGCCTGCGATCAAGCATCTAATCGCAGTTGCTGATAGGAGACAACTGAAAAAAATGAGTACAAAGACTAACCTGTCCAATGCTGAAAGTCATAATCTTCGAGTTATTGGCTTTCGTCTCCTTGCTTATCCCGGCTACAGCAAAGTGATCAGTGAACTTTTACAATTTCAATCGAATGATGGGAAAGCCATTGATCTCCTGCATCGCGTGAACGCCGTTGATGCTGTTGTGTCTCACATGGAGTCAGATATTGCGCTACAGCATGGTGATCGTAACAAATCTCTGTATTACAAGAACTTGGTTACTATTATTGGCGCACGCCAGTCTGATGAGGAGCAAAAAGAGCTAGTCCATCACCTGAGAGGGTGGGATCTGCTTCTCACGGGATCTGCTGCGGATTCGATAGACACTAATAGTGAAACATCTTCAAACGCTGACCAACCGACGAAGAACACGAGGCTCTCGAAAATTCTGGAGTTTATGAACATTAAGAAGAATTTCGATCCGCAGTCAAAAGAGCATGCTGCTCCATCAAACAAGTTCGCATCAACAATTGCTGACGCAGAACTGACAAACTTCCTATTTGACAACGATCACGAGTTGAAACAACAAGGTCAGAGCCAAAACCTACCGAAACTCTTTTCATCGCCCTCGCTGTACATCTTAGCTGCAATTGAGAAGTGCTCCAACTTTTTGGCCTCTGACCGACGAAAAACGAAAACGCAAAAAAATGCCGTAGAGTCCGATTTTCCACAGTTCTCTGATCGAGTCCGAGAATTCAACGAGAGTTTCTTCGAATCCGTAACAACCGACAGTATCATTAAGTTGTTAACATATGGACAGGATACAGATGGCCAGGAGAACGGCAATGTGAATCCGAGAAAAGACGAAGGGCTAATCCAAACGCTTAAAATCACTTTCGGAAGGACGATCGCGCATCTGGTAGTCCATTCCTCCTATCACTTCTCCGAGTTCGATTCCAATCCTTTTTTGCAGTTTCAGGACGCGCTGTTGGTATTCGGCGAATATGTGGCTGGAGGAACATCGGAGACACCCTCTTCAGATGAGAAGCTTTTTTCCCGCTTTCTCACTAAGATTGACGAGTCGGAGTCAGATGCCGTATTGTCATTCGAACCAAAATTGCACCAAATTCGCAACAGATTGGAGGAAAATGCCATCCTAAAGCGTTCCAAAGCCATCGAGCAAATGAAGATGCTGATGATGATGGACAAAGTCGACAATACATCGACTGTTGACGAGGCATTTGCTAACAAGCAACTGCGTCAGCTTGTCTCCGGTTTTCTCCAAGTGTCCACAGTTATTCCTGCCGGTCAAACTCCTCCTGCTTCCGCCTTTCTCCAAACGCACAAACGTCTGAATCTTTCGCATACTAATCATTCCCTCTCGCATACCACCGTCACAGCAGAACCATTCACACATCAGCTTCCTTCAATGTTTTCCCTCGATGTTTCAAGTTGTGTTTTCTTCTCCACCCTCGTTCTGATCGGTATGATCGTTCTAATTGGGTTTCGAATTTTCAATCGTAAAAGTTCTAAGATCGTTTGCAAAGGCAATCTCCAGCGTCAGTAATTTTACGTTTCCATATGATTTCTCCATAGATGAAAGTTATCAGAATCTTTTCTCCATAGCAGTGGTCCCCTATCGATTGGGATCTTCGTTCGATAGACAAGTTATCTTTTCTCTCGATAGTTATCGTCTCGCAATGCGTGATCTTCTCTCGGTAGTCATTGTCTCTAAAAAATGCGTGGTCTTCTCTCGACAGCAATTTCCTCTCGACAGCAATTTCCTCTCGATAGTATCGTACTCAATGACAGTCTCTCTGCTAGGTGCCATCCCTGAATAAAAGCTGTGCAGTCTCTTGTCTTGTCGTATTCGTCGTGATTCGTATCATCGTATTTCTCTCAACATTTAGATATTGCAGGACCCAGAATATCAACTGGCAATTATTCGACATATTTTGTCAGTGCCCTTGAAGTTGTCCTCCCAGAAATTTGTCAATGTCTGCAGTGTCCCCTTAAAGCGAACCGTTCTAACTTGGCGATATCCCGATCTACTCCAAAATTTGAATCAGTTGTCCCTGTCAGTGTGACAGTTATTCTCAGTAAAAACGACCCTCAGAGTCAGACTCAATGATGTCGGACCCGGTCTGACACAGAACGTACGACCATCAGACCAGTGTCGGTCTCAGAAAAAATAACCATGGTATCCGACTAGTGTCGGTCTCAGAAGAAACGATCCTCCAAGTAGTATCGGTTCGCAAAATTTGAATGTGTTCGATGTATTGATCAATCAGGGCCGTTCAATTGTCATTCCGAGTGAAATCTCAGTGAGGGAGTGTGAAATCTCAGTGAGAGAGTGTGAAATCTCAGTGAGAGAGCTTAGCTTCAAACGTAATTGCGAATCATCAAGAGTCAAACTCGAGTTGGTATAGGCGATTGCCGTTCATGTTGGGAGGGGCGGAGCTGGAGGAGACGGAGCTGAGAGAGGAGGCGTCATCATCAATTTCGTCATCATAAATTACATCGTCGATTGACAGCTCGTCGACAGATGGCGTCGCGGCTTGTGTTTCGTCTTTTTTTCGAGTCATGTAACTCTATGAAAGACTATGTGTTGCTGAAATTGGTATTTGGCAAATACTATTTGCAAAGTTGATCAGTATGTTTGAGAATAATTTTCTGAATTTGTGTCGCAGAATTTTTTGAATATTGTCAAAAAATGTACGAGCAAATCCGTCCGTTGGCGTTCTCTTGTTCCATCGAGCTACATCGTTATGATATCGTCAAAGAAAATTCGGAACTCCATGCGAATGAGTCATCGTCCAGCTCATCATCCAATGGAAGCAGCAGCTCAGCTTCAAGGTCCATATCTTCCTCCTCCGGGGTTTCAAAATCAACGATACTGAAATCTCTCGCTAAGCTGCCCATTCTGCCCGCCGAGATTTCCGGTTCGCAGTATGTACAGTACACGTTGGATGTCATTCCGAACAACAGTCACTCAACTCCCAATAATTATAGCCGCTACTCAGCTGAGAACACTAGCAGTGCATGGCAAATCAAAGTTCGTTTTCGGGAGTTGTTTCAACTGAGCGAGACGCTGAAAGCCAGATGGCCGCATATTGTTCTTCCATCCTTCCCTCCAAAATCAACGCTAACGACTCTGAAAAAATTCGACTCCGCATTCCTGCAAAGTCGCGCTTTCCAAATCACAGAATGGCTCAACAAATTGACGGAGCACGAAAGTCTCATGTCTGCGCCAGAAGTTTTGCAGTTTTTGGAATTGAAGAAGAACCTCCCCTATACCGAAATTTCGAAATTTACGAATAATTTGCCGAGATTAAAGACACAGGTCGCGGTGGCGGGTTCGAAACGGTTGAACAAGAATTTGGTTGACTTCGTCTTCTCGCCGAAAAACAGCCTGCTGATCGTTGCGAGTTCGGATAAGGAAAACCTCGAAAATTTCGTCAAAGGCAGTTTGAGCAGTGCCAAGGATAATTTAGCGAGCTGGATATCTGGGGGCTCTGCTAATGCTGTTAGTTCATCACATGGCTCTAACGGGTGTGGTAGTACTGACAATCCTGCTGGCTCATTCAGTACTGGCATTGACAATTCTGGCTCATTCAGTACTGCTGTATCGTCGTCTTCTTCTTCCGGTCTAAGTGCGAATTCTTCTTCTTCCGGTCTCGGTGCAAATTCTTCGTCGTTATCGCTGTGGGTGAAGCGTTCGGACTCGATCGAGTTTGATAACGTGTGGATCTGCGAATTCGGGGCCTGTATAACGTGTATCGCCGCGGATATCAACAGCTATACGTTCACAGAAGAGGAACGGGCGCGCGTTCTGAATCAGTATGGCAGCTATCCGACCGACGTTTATGGAGCCAGAACAGATAAATCGTGTGGAGCTGGAACAGATACAGAACACTCACAAACTTCGCTGACGCGGAATAACGGCGCACACGTTTTCTGCGGGTTATCGAACGGACAGATCGGATGGAGACGGCTCAATGATATTGATAAAAACGCAAATCCCGATTGGAGGGAATTTCTCTTGCCGGGAATATTGTCTTCAGGCGCGGCGTCGGGAGATGGGACATCAACATCAGCAACATCATCAAGAGATGGCATGACCTCATCGAGAGAAACAGACACATTCTCGGGATCAAGCACAGGCAGTATATTGACTTCGCCGAATCAACGGCCGAAAACAGCTCTCTCTATGTTTTCCTCGCTCGCCGAGAAGGCGGTCGTGTCGGTTGCTGGGAAGACTGCTAGCACGACGAGTTCCTGGGTGCAAAAAACGACGTCTGCGACTTCTGCAAAACAAGTCTCCAATCTCTATTCGAGTTCGAAAGCGATTTCCGCGTTAGCATACGACTCGCAGTATGCCTTGTTGTTCTACGCCACGAGAGACGGCCGCGTGGTAATGTACTCGCTCAGCTGTTTGAAGGTCGTCTCTGAGATCAAGCTCACAGAGGGGCCGAAAGAAAAGCTGACGGTGGGAACGCATGCTGTGAAGATGGAACTTGACCGGGAGCATAACAGGCTGGTAGTCGTCACTTCCGCAGGAGGCTTGTTATTACTCGAATTCTGTTTGCAAAGAGTCGGATCGCCAAATGGTGCAGCATCAAACAGGGCCAGATCCAGTGTGGTGCCAAACAAATCAATGCCGAACATTTTTCGTCTACACGGTTACATCGGCGCGGGGGAAGAACAGACTGTGTGGTGCCGCGGAGTTTTGCAGAAATCTTTCAAAGCGCTGGATACATCGGGATTACATGTAAACGATTTTGTGGTGTTACCGGAGGAAATCAGAGTCACCACAGATGGCCATTGCAGGATGGAGGGAGTGGACGGTGTAGGACCAGGCTATCATCACGGGAGTCATCCTAGCAGGGCAGTCCAGATGTCATATTCCCCGGGGCAAGCGAGCTCACCAGGCTTGAATTCGAGCAACGATGACGACCTTGATTCATGGGACAACGAAAATCACAGTGCTTCGTGGCAGAATGCGCAGGCGAGCAAGTACAACAAGCGAGGAAGAGGTAGAAGGGCGGAATTGGGTGCCACCATCCCGTCTTCAACTCAACTTCTCCTCGCGTGCAAAGAGGGTCTGAGTTTCTACAGAATGGAATGCAACACGAAGGAATCAACTGGGACTTTAGCCGTCCCCGCTTTGGGGAAGAAGCTCGGAGTCGGTTTTTTCGGTCGGAAACACCCAAGAACTGTGTGTTTCGCGGTAAATTCTGCCGAGATTATCGCCGGATATAGCGATGGGAGCATAGGAGTCTACGATATTTTTTCGACATCTGCTACTTCTCACACAACAGCAAATACAAAAAGAGGTCAAAACTGTTGTTTCACGGCGGTGGAGGGGCAAAAAGCGGTGAACAAAGTTATTTTTCTCAATGAGGAGAGGCGGATGCTGTCTGCGGGTAGAGACGGGCTGTTGAAGTTCTGGGAGTTTCCGAGCATGGGTGGTAGCCTGGATAACTTTTTGGGCGGTGCTACCGTGGAGAATTGTGTGCCAGATGCAGAAAAAGGCGCTGGGTTTGTGCATGAACATAGTTATGATAGCACGACATATGACTCTCGGAGTTGCGCAGAATTCCGTGACAAACACGAAGGTGGTTACGCGCAGAATTCGAACTATGGCATTGATACCGATCACGGAAGGAATCACTACTACGATTCTCAAATGCAAAATGATTCAGTGCGGCACTTCGACCCGTATGGAGACCACTCGAGCAATTATGCAGACCGTGTAGACGAATACGAAGCGGATAATTCCGGATACCATAATCATAATCATTCCAATGCTTCGTCTTATTCGGCAGAGCGCGATCCTTACAACCGATATGCACAGTACAATCAGAGCCAATACACTTGTGAGAGTGCTGGAGTAGAATCCCAGTACAATGGCGAATCGAATGATCGTTATCAGATCAGTCAAACTCGTTACACCGAAGACGCAGGCTCCGGCGGGTATTCCGCGCATCAGTCATCCAATGTCTCGTATTCGAATTATGGGTATGATACGAGCGGGGCACAGGAGCTGAGCGAAGGAACGAATCATGGAAATTTCTATGGGAACTCCTATGGGAATTCCTATGGGAACGAACGACAAGTTCCACACAATCCTTATGAGCCGTCGAGCCAGAGTCAAAACCAAACTCAGCAGCATCAGTATGGGAGAAATCGTTCTGACCAGATTGCAAATCCGAATCGAACGAAAGCTTTGGCATATGATGACGACAGTGACGGCGATGAACGGCCGAGATTTCCTAAACTATGACTTTCAAGAAGTCAATCTTCAAAGTAATTTTTGCACCCTCTTGCTTGCTTCTATTGAGTATGTCTGTCATTGACACCATTGCCAATTGACACCATTGTGGTGTCAGACACTAGTGTCAGTTTTTTCAATACCGCACGAATTCGTTTGAATCTTGATCAGATACCGCGTGTCGTTTTGACCGTTTCGCGAGTTATAGTCTGTTTGACCACGCGTGACGTGAGTCTGTTGGAGAATGAAATTTCGCGAGTATTGTCTGTCTGTTCAGCAGGGGTCTGATCTGATTGAGTTCCAAATTCTGAGGAGAGACATGAACGGAGAGTCTGAGACAGGAACTTTAGAAGAGAATCCAGCCGAGCATGTGTGAGTGCATAATGATAATCTTCTCCGAGTGATTTTGTGTCTTCATCCCAAAGCGAAGTTTTGGTCAGCAAATTTCTTATCCCTTTTCATGATTCATTCTTTCTCCACGATTCATTATTTCTGATCCATATGTCCGAATGCATGAATTATAATGCACACAGTGAGCCAGACTGCTACGTATTGAAGGCTTCTTTTCGGAATCCGAAAAAAGTCTTCGAAGTCCGAGATGACAATGGTGTCCTCAATGTTCAGAACCTGGCTCTTCCTCATCGTGGGAAGCACACAGTTCTTTTGCCCTGAATGCGATGGTGTTCGCATTCTTTTTTCCAGCGAGGTGCAACACGCTTTGAAGACAACGGGTCAGAGTAAGCAGAAAACTCGTGCCACTACGCTGACTGAGAATCATCAGCAAACCCAACAGCAGAAGTTCAACAAGACCTCGCTTCCACCACTCCCTGTAATCGAGGAGATCCCCCAACTGGATCCCCAAGAACAGCCATTGGAGGTCGAGGTCGGCAACATCTATGAAGCCCAAGACGAAAACGACAGGTGGCGTGCGATTTTGGTCACCGACATCATCGAACCAGGCGTGAAATATGCCGCAATTGTGTCCGAAAAAAACGCAGCTGAATTGGGCGCCGATGCGATGAAATACCAAATTGGGTTTTTCAAAGAGATGCAAGACTGGCGAAAAAAAGCGGAAGAGGCTAGAAAATTGAAACAACAGCAGGCAAAACAACATTTGCTTTCTGCAGATGCAGAAAAAGAATTGCAGAAACAATTGGCGGAAGAAGAGGAGAAAGAAAAAGCGGCTGCTCAAAAGCAGGATAATCCCGTGTTTCCGCACAAATGGGACATGATCTATCACCGGTACATGCGTCGAGTGCCGTTGTTGGACGAACCGCCGAAGGGGTTTCGGTGAGTGTTGGACGACCCGCCAAAAGGCTTTCGACGAGCCATGAAGAAAGAAGACTGTTTTTCTGCTGGTGAACTCTCTACCAACAGGCGTTATTTTGCTGAACTATGATGAAACTATCTGCAAGCTTGAGTGACCTTTTTCAACGGTTTGACTCGCGAACTTTTTCAATTCACAGAAGTGAACTTTTCAACTCGCATAGTGTCATCGAATCAGACAGCATTACGATTCACATAACCCAATGTAATTTCGTTGCGCGAGAAATTTTGGATGATGTTCGAAATAGCCAAGCTCTATTTTATCATAATGCGAGGATATTAGTGTGAAATTATTTTTCTTTTCTGCGATGCAAACCGTTTTCACACTTTTTACTTTCTGCAAATGACATGTCATGATTTCACATTTTTTCCTTTTCTGCAAGCAATATGCAGAGATTCTTTCCGCATCTGCAGGCACTATTTTGCACGATAGTTTTCGCACGTTTCGGATTCTTTTTTCTGGATAAGATCTGATTTTCGTAATGGTCTTCTGTAACAGATTCATTTTTTCTGTCATCGACTCAGCAGCTTCGAATTTCTGGCGCACAAGATTCAGAGGCTCGCGATGCAAAAGAGCCGGTGCAGAGGGCTTTCAATGTCCGACTTCGTCCACGCCCATCATTATTCATACCGACATTACAACTCTTACCAATACCAACTTTGTACCGACTCTTACCAATTTGCCACTTCTGACGCTAATTCCTGACTCTCATTTCTGACCCAGTGAACTGCGATTGCAAAAAAAAATCTCTGTCAACTCCTTTGAATTCTTTGACAAGCAACCACTGATACTAAGCTCATTATTCGATCAGTCTCTGGTACTAAAAGTTCATTATTCGATCAGTCTCTAAAAGTCTCTGATACTAAAAGTCTCTGACTCTATTGATTATTCGAGCAATTTCGTAAGTACTCGATCAGTTTCGTACTCAATCTTAGTCTATCTGTGATATCATAATTTATTCGATGTAAACATGTGTAAGTAGTCCACATTACTCCAGCTCGCAAAGGAATTTGAAGCAATTTTTTCAAGCAGATTTTATTTTCGGAATCCAAAGAGTTTGTAATCTGGTGTCGGAAAAAGAAGAAAGAAATTTGAACTTTTCAAAACTTCATTAAGCCTGTGAAACTCGTCACGTACCGCGCTCCCTGAAACACGTTACGTAAAGCGAGCCTCCTTGTACTTAGTACTGAAAGCATTGTATTTCTAAAAGTATTTTGCTTTGAGCGCTGCTTGTAAAAAACAGAGCGAAAAACAAAAAAGTGAAACTCAGGGGGTTGCGAGTGATTGATTTTCGTTGCTTTTCGAATCTTTGATTGTGTGATTGAATCTGTATTGCAGGTAATCAGACCTGAAATTTTCTCAAGTAGTAAACCCAACGGTATTATGGTATCGGCGTAACGCCGGTATATCGATATACCGAAGTTTTTTGCTTGGTTAAAAATTTTAAGGTATTCCAACCTGACAGCTGAAAGCATTATCCAATTGATTTGAAAGCGACGAGTCTATCGATTTCAAAGGGAGGATCCAGATCGAAGGAGTCTTGCGGATCGAAGGCACAGTCTTGACACTCTCGGGATCTCAGAGTCGAGTGCTGTTGCTGCAAATCTCGGAAAATCTCAGATCCAGACTCTCTCCGAAAAAAGCCATATTCCATAGTATCATAAGTGAGACTCTGAGAACTCTCATGCAAACCACCAGCATAAATGATAATCTGAAAATCCATATGATTATCACAATTCAAATTGTCTTGGGATTCAAGTTTTGAACTTAGTGCAATCTTAGACTTCATCCATGTAACATACTCAAAGCCACAATATCATAAAGATCTAATCACCTGAATCGTCAGTCAGTCTCTCTTTTAGTTTCTCTTTTTGACAATCTCTCTTTTATCAGTCGTTCTTTGCCATCGATCTTTTTCCTCTTTGTCACCAATCTTTTTTCTCTTATCGATTCTTATCAACCAGGCCTGACTTCAGATTTTCACTCTTAAAAGATTCAAGTTTCAGTGTTTCAGAATAGGAAGAAATAAGCGGTAGTTGCGGTTCTACGCAAAACTGTATCGCTGGTATATAATTTGAATTTCTGTGAAGATATCATTATTATCATCAAGTAGCGTAGATTTCAAGATCAAAACTTCAGCATTTTCAAGGGGGTCCAAAATTTTTCAAATCCAGATTTCAATTTCCTGGAGTGTGATCATTGATTTTCAACATTTTCAAGGGTTCGGTTCGGTTCGGTCACTGTATTTCAATTTTTCTTAGCTCCAACCGACTGCGTTTCAAAACTGGGAGCGGTAATTATTGTTCGTAGCCCTAACCTTAGGTCAGACGATTCAGACCTAGTAGTAGTACGTAGTGACAAGCTAGTGAGTCACTAAGTGACAGTATTGTGAATCTTATTTTCAAAATTCAATTTTGAGAAGCCCTCTCTGAAAGAGCAGTGACTCAAGAATCTACTGCAGCACCAGCTGTATGGTCTGTTTTGGAATTTAGAGGTCGAAGTTATTTCATCTTCTGATAAGTTCTAACTGCCCGGTGGGAGCCATTTTCCAATTGACAACTTCAACGTATTGGAGACCGTCCGCGAATTTAGTCGATAATATATTAATCAGTCGTATTGAGTGGAAGTCGATATCTATCGAATTCTCAGTCTCTCAAAGTCGGTCTTTGTTAGTCTCTGTTAGTGTTATTTTCTCCCAGTGTTATTTTCAATTCTCTCGTGCCGCTCTTTTGGTCTAATGTTATAGCGTGATTTTAATCATTGGTA
>Ga0099797_101380_pt1 | contig 12958 bp, 4 predicted proteins | sample Uncmet_Sort48C_1_FD_89871 | JGI IMG/M metagenome (GOLD analysis project Ga0099797, IMG submission 89871) | Marine eukaryotic communities from CALCOFI LINE 67, Pacific Ocean - C012_Sort48C_1 | ecosystem: Environmental > Aquatic > Marine > Oceanic | place: Pacific Ocean: Monterey Bay | collected... | reverse complement strand
CAACTCACCATCTAATCAATGTAAATCTAAGTACTCATTTTAACTGCAAAATTGACTTACCACTACGTAATCTATAATAAATCGAGAAGTTTAAATTGGCTCTTTCATAATCAAATGCATTCGAAAAATGAGTTTGAAACTATAATCAAATCCAATTCATTCAGATCTAAAAAATTAAATCCTGAATCCAAATACTAAATCAAAATTAAAGACAAAGACAAAAGACGAATACCAAAGACGAGAGTAAAAATGTCACCACTTCTAATCGAACAAAAACTCCTTCCTCACAGAAGTGGTCCAAATCATCTTCTGATGAAGATAACTTACCCAACTTCACATAATCGACAACTAGCGTGCGGTTTCCAGCCACTACATCGAATGAAAACATTTCCCTCGCAGTGACATGTAAGACCAACGTCTGAGACACCTTCATACTACAGCAACAAAGACAAAAGTGAAAATGTCACCACCTCTAATCGAACAAAAACTCCTTCCTCGCGGAAGTAGTCCAAATCATCTTCAGATGAAGATAACTTACCCAACTTCACATAATCGACAACTTCACCCGGCCCAATAAGTTGACGGAGGCTACGGCTGTGACCCTGGATAGCAATAAAGCCAGCGAGGCGGGTCACGACAATCATCTACTTCGGAACCCAATTACAATCCGCTTGTTTTGAAATTTTGTAGTTTTGAAATTTTGTATGGGGGGTGCAACTCGGGGGACGCCCTAGCGGAGGGGTCAGAGCCACCATTACTACTGCAGCGGTGCTGAGTATCTTGGCCACTAGGATAATCCCCGTCACCCTTTTTACGTTGTGACTTTTTCTTTTCAGGACAAAAAGGACTCCGATGAAAAGAAAAGATAAAATTCCCTGAATGCAGTCACAAGAATTTTACCATTGGTTTTGCGATTTTTACGAAAAACGGTTAGATTGTAGGAGATGATTTATGACAGGATACAGTAGCAATACTTTATAGTCAAAGACACTAGTACTCAGCTCAAACAACTCAACTCAAGACACAAATCGGTAAGGTAATCAAATCCAGAATATAGTTCGACTGATCTGACAGGTCTACGACCTAGTGAAGAATAGAAGCTAAACTACACACACCTTTAAAACTCCTCTTTACTTCATTTTCCCATTCCCATTCTGATATTAACTTTTTCCCCGATCGCAGGCAACGTCCGAAGCGTGCTTCTCGTCAAGGTCACGTAAAGTCGAATTGCTCCGCTTGTCACTACAAGTCCCACACACTACCACCTAAAATTAGGCATTCTCGGGATGAGAAACTTCAGCGCGTGCCAACCATCAAAGGTCTTAAATTTTTTTCACGCACACCCCATTGACACACGACAGGACAATCCAAATAGGAACTTGGTATTGAAAAACGCTAAATTTATCAAACAGGCCCCAAACAGTCAAAGAAGAAAAAGGATAAAATTGCTAATTGAATGAATGAATGACATACCCCAACGGGGTTAACAGCGTCCAAATTGTCACGTGCTAAAAGCACTCAACGAAGTATGGAGCCAATGTGGCAGACAATAAATGATTAAATTAGAAATTCGTTTTTTCAGTTGAATTTTGTGTACTTTGAGTAACCTTTTGAGACCAATCACATTCTAAACTAAGTTGTGACTATGTATCTCTGTTAAAAAAATCTTTAAAAAATCTACACCTTTACAAGTAAAACCATCAACAGGAACACCTTCATTACAGGGCCCTATAAGTGTTGAGGCTACGGCTGTGACCCTGGTTAGCTAAAAGCCAGAGACGCGGGTCACGACAATCATCTACTTCGGAACCCAATTACAATCCGCATGTTTTTTTTTTTTTTTATTTTGATAATGGGTGCAACTCGGGGGACGCCCTAGCGGAGGGGTCAAAGCCACCATTACTACTGCAGCGGAGCTGAGTATCTTGGCCACTAGGATAATCCCCGTCACCCTTTTTACTTAATGAGGAGAATACCTTTATTGGGGACAAAAAGACCGTCCAACAAAGGATAAAATTCCCTGAATGCTGTCACAGGAATTTTATGAGTTTTAAAACGATTTTGTATTAGATTATTGGATATTGAAGAAGAGTTAGTTGGAAAGTAGGATGAGTGTATCTGAGTAATCTACAACAATAGAAAGTCAACCTACCAGAGAGCATCTAGTACAATCATAATAAACAATCCGCATGTTTTTACTATTTTGAAAGGTGGGTGCAACTCGGGGGACGCCCTAGCGGAGGGGACTAAGCCACCATTACTACTGCAGCGGTGCTGAGTATCTTGGCCACTAGGATAATCCCCGTCACCCTTTTTACGAAGTGAGGAAAATACCTTTATTGGGGACAAAAAGACCGTCCAACAAAGGATAAAATTCCCTGAATGCAGTCACAGGAATTTTATGGGTTTTAAAACGATTTTGTTTTAGATTATTGGATATTGAAGAAGAGTTGGTTGGAAAGTAGGATGAGTGTATCTGAATAATCTACAACAATAGAAAGTCAACCCATCAGAGACCATCTAGTACAATCACAACAACTATATAATAACGAGCTAAAGATTAATGCTACTTTAAAAGTAGAAAGTCTAAATAGAAAAACTCAGCCCAATCAACTCAGCTCAACGCAAAGTAACAGTGCGCGGTCCAGACAAAACAATATCCAGAATTACAATAGGTCTCAGTGAAGTATCCAAAAACAAACTAAGTGACTAAGGCTGCAACCACCTCTGACTCTTGGAGCTATTTTTTCATCCAATTTCTTTCACTACTTCCCCCCCCTCTGAAACTCACTCGGAGATACTTAGTGGAAATTCCCTACTATTGTTTGAATTTCCCCCCTTGGTATCGTCTTATTTTTGATATCCAGAACTTGATCCCTCGAAGGCCTTTCAACCGGTTTCTGTTTGATGATTTTGTTGGGTTTTAGGTGGATTTCTTGTTGAGCGAGGGCTTCTTCTCCTTTCGTACGTAGGAGAAGCTGAATAGCTTCTTCTCTATTCTCCCTAACATGAGATGCTCTTATCGCCTCTCAAAGAACATTATTTGTGGAAAATTAATGGATAGCTCAAAGCTAATACCAACTAATTAACAAGTTGCAATAGATGCAACATCGGAAAAATCCCGTTGACATAAGATAGGGCGTGGAAAAAGCACACCCCATTGACACACGACAGGACAATCCAAATAAGAACTTGGCTTTGGAAAACGCTAAATTTATCAAACATGCCCCAAACAGTCAAAGAAGAAAATTTAGGATAAAGAACAAAGACGAAAGTGAATGTCACCACTTTCACCCGAAACTACACCTGTAAAAACAGGTATCTCGCTCAACTCAAGCAAAACCGACAGTGATCCGGCAGTTCCAGCTGCTTTATAGAATGAAAACCTCACGACCAGTCATCCATCAAGGTCTCGCGAATCGAACCGCCCAGCGTGTTACTCCACACCCAGTCGATCGACCTGCAAGCAGGCAACAACTATGGGGAGTTGTACTTATTACCCGAAAGACGGATGGCGAAGAGGGCGTGGCTCCCAACGTAACATAATACACCACGGACTACACCAAACTAATTATGAGGCCAGTGGACAGTAGTGTCATAAGAGAATCCATGAATAACCAAGGACATCCAATCAGATGAAGGAAGTATCGTGAGCGGCCTCTTGTATTTTATTTCAGACAAGAGAACGAAACCCCAACATCCAAAAAGGAATTCAGAAAGTCGCACTAACACTAGCAGCAACCTTCCGAACCCGGAATCCGCGAATGTGAAAAAGCAATTGAGATATGTTCTGTAAGACGCCGGGCTAAACCCGACCTCCCACAAGGAAGAAAAGAGGGCGCAAATTGCTAATTGAATGAATGAATGATATACCCCAACGGGGTTAACAGCGTCCAAGTTGTCACGTGCTAAAAGCACTCAACGAAGTATGGAGCCAATGTGGCAGACAATAAATGATTAAATTAGAAATTCGTTTTTTTTATTTGAATTTTGTGTACTTTGAGTAACCTTTTGAGACCAATCACATTCTAAACTAAGTTGTGATTATGTATCTCTGTTGAAAAAATCTTAAAAAAATTTACACCTTATCGCCTCTCAAAGAACATTATTTGTGGAAAATTAATGGATAGCTCAAAGTTAAGACCAACTAATTAACAAGTTCCATGCAACATCAGAAAAATCCCGTTGACATAAGATAGGGCGTGGAAAAAGCACACCCCAGGGTTGAAATTTATTGGATGAGTAGACGAACCTCGGCCCGTAGGCTTCAGAAGTCAAACAATTAAACCAAGAACGCCAACCGGCAACAACAGGCGAAGGGGACAACAATAACGCGCGATTATCCGAAGTCGACAAAGGAAGGGAAAATTGGAGGTTATTTGATCGTTGGGGGGAACACCAGAGTTCATAAAGTCAGGGGAGATTTGCATCATAGATCTCAGAAGTCAACTAGACAATATCTAAAAAATTAGGAGAAAATAGTATGTACTATAGGGAGAATACAATAACACTTAAGGGAAAGTAAGTATTTAATTTACTATATCTCAAAAAATTCGAAGACCAGTTCGAAGCACTCGAAGAAGGGATGAACATCATCAAACGACAATATCTAAATTGATAACGTAAAGGGCAAGCCTAGGGTTTGCCCGACCAATCGAAGACCAGTTCGAATCATGCAAGAAACCAACGCAAAACTGTAAATCAATTATCAGTAGTAGAGACCAAACGCAAAACCAGTCCGCCGTGGTGTTAGCATAGCTATTCGAAGCGAAGTTCGTATGATAGGTGGCTGCTAAAGTAAGGGGTGAATTTGAACCGCAATCGATTACCGCATACGCGAACCTATACCATAGGGGAAAGGGCAATGTATCTCGGTGCTGTGGTACTACAGGTAGAGGGCGTTGTTCAGGACAATGACGGCACGGCCACACGAGAAGGCCGCAAGACATGAATTTAGAGTGAGACTAACGGTAGCGGAATTAGTGAAGTAGAGAAGAAATAGAAATATGATATTAATAACAGTAAAGCTAGGACAATATGACTAAAATACACAAAAAAATCACCTGGGAACTATAAGGAGGATGAGCCGGGTTGCTCCCATCCCCCATGAGTTTAGATATGCTCAAGATGAGGGGACATCTTGAGCCAAAATGGCTACGGCTGACGCACGACAGGACAATCCAAATAAGAACTTGGCATTGGAAAACGCTAAATTTATCAAACAGGCCCCAAACAGTCAAAGAATAAAATTAGGATAAATACCAAAGACGAATACCAGAGACGAAAGTGTTGATGTCACCATCCTAAATCGAACAAAAACCACCTCTCACAGAGATAATCCAAATCATCTTCAGATGAAGACGACTTACTCAACTCAACGCGACCGACAACCAGCGTACGGTTTCCAGCCGTTACATCGAATGAAGACATTCCCCTCACAGGCAACGTCCGAAACAGCTTTCCAAGAAAGACAGCTTATCATCCAGGTCTCGTAAGGTCAAGTTGCTCCGCTTGTCACTCTGGTCCTATACACTACCACCTAAAATTAGGCATTCTCGGGGTGAGAAACTTCATTATCGGCCGTGTACAAGAGCAGTTGGCGAACCAAACGCGACGACTACTACACAAACGCATCAATTATTACAATAAAGGCTAGTAAACAGCAGTGTCATATCAAGTGATGCGAAGAGAGACTGTAATCATCGTCCAGTAAAAGGCAGGGCGTGGGGGACATCTTGTATTTTATTTCAGACAAGAAAACGCCATCCTAAATCGAACAAAAACTACCTGTCACCATCCCCACCCGAAACTACACCTGTAAAACAGGTATCTCGCTCAATTTCGCAAAACCGACAGTGATCCGGCAGTTCCAGCTGCTTTATAGAATGAAAACAACTGCACCAGTCATCCATCAAGGTCTCGCAAATCGAACCGCCCAGCGTGTTACTCCACACCCAGTCAATCGACCTGCAAACAGGCTACAAGAGTTTCTCTCCTTAATGCAATTTCATTGACTGCAACTGAATAAGGTTTTCCATTAAATGACCCAAATACACTTCGGAGGCGACCTCCCATAAATGTCAGAGGCTACGGCTGTGTCCCTTGACAGGTAAAACCACCGAAAAAGACACCAATCCAGTCATCGGTCAAGGTCTCGTAAACCAAACTGCCCAGCGTGCTACTCCACACCCAGTCCGACGACCTGCAACAGGCAACAACTATGGTGAGGCTCGTAATCAAGAACATATAAAGGCTTAATGTCAAGAACGCTTCTGGATGATGTCGAGCAGGCTAGAACTAGAAAATTTTTTGTAAGTATTGATCTTTTGAAGACCACTAACGAAACTCGAATCTAAGAAGCGAACTATAAACTCTTTCTGTTTGATGAGGCTCATACAGGTTTAACATTGCCTAGGAAAATCAAGAATATTCTGCTTACTAAAAAAAGTTAAAACTTTAATATTTTTAACATTTTGGAATCTCGATTACATCATGATGAACCTACGAGTCTTATCAAACAAAAAGAGATAATTCACAAAATCTCTCCAAATAATACGAGTACCCGCCACAATATTTAAAAAAGTCGGAATATAAATATCATAAATATAGCTAGCTGCTAGAGTCTTTAAAAAAATACACAGAGCCTCTAATACAAGCACAAAATGCTTATAGATAACTTAGTAGCAGTAACCTAGGACGTGTCCAACTCGTTGCAAGGAGAAGTTCCGGGGTCTGCAAAGCAGAAAACAAAGAAAAAGGGCCACCGACCCATCCGATCTCCCAGTAGTTAGCTAAACTACGGCGAGAAAGGATCTTCTAAAAGAACTCGACTGAATTAACAAAATCTGCAGTACTCTAGATATCCAAATGTCTGGACCGTGGCCTGAGCTTTAGAAAGCTCATACTGTGAGCCTTTAGGAATGTAGGTCAAGCTAAAAATGACAACATCGCTATCTGAGCCTCTTTCTCTAAATTGCAGAACATTAAAAGGTGTAAGGCCGTCTTTGAAATAGAAGCTAATTTCAGTCAAAGCATTAATAGCATCAACCCGTCCAGGAGGAAGTACGCCCAACAAACGGTCAAACTCTTGTCTCCAACCGGTAGGATACTCAGTGACGACGTTCCAAAGTCAAATCCATATTGATTTCAAGCTAATCATTCAACGAAGTGATTACTTGTTCTTAGTACTAACAGAAACAGTGCAACGACGAAGGGGTTAAGGTAAATAGATATCCTTCAAGAATAAGTGAGACATATGTGGTTTATAATTTAGGTTGAATCTATTAGCCATTTTATCACTGCTAGTAAAATTTACTAAACAGTACTAATCTTTTGAAAAATTTCTAGGAAATTAATTGAAGTTAAAAGAAATCCGGAACCAGTAATAATAGGGACTACACTTGATAAATTAATCCCTAAAGAAAACCCCAATAGTAATCACACCGTCAACAGGACACTCCCTACCAGACGCTCTTTCATACGCAATTGCCCGGTTCAAGTCTTGATCTCGTCTCAACCTATTCCATGCATTTACCACATGATCTTTATAAATTCGGACTCGCGGTTTTCCGCTGTCGGGATGAATCAAATTTCCCTCAAAATTACCGACCAAAAAAAGAAAATCTCGGTTGACGTGAGGCCCAGGTCTAGTTAATGAAAAAACGTCCTGGATAGTGTTAGAGCCGTCAGCACCTTCAATGGGTGGAAATAGAAGGTTACCATTGTCTAGATCTATGAAGCGCACTTTGAGATCTCCTTCTTGTCTCAAGAGTTTCTTGGTGTGAGGGAGATTCTCCCTTGATATCTGTAAGTCCAGTGTTTCCTCAACCCGTTTTTTTTCTGCTTTTAACAGCTCCATATGGTTTGCAAATTCATCAAAGTGATCTCTGATATCTGTGAATTTCCTAGCCCCATATATGTCACGCCATTCTTCTGCTTCTGCAATTCGTGCACGTCCCGAAATTCTACATTCAGAGTGACACCACTGCCACCACCCCCCGAACTCTGCTAGCTCCCCTTTATCACCAGTATTGCCCGCAGCGGCACGGGAAAGCTTCAGGCCGTCGACAGTAGTAGTACTACTATTGAGAGAAAACAACAAATAGAGGGTCGTCAAAAACATTGTTTTAGTGAAATTTTAGGTTTAAGTAGAGAAACAAATTAGGTGTAAATAGTGCTTGAGCCGAATTTTTCAAAAATATCACAATCAGTATAGTGAAAGGGAAAGGTGCTTGAGCCAAAATGGCTACATTGACGCACGACAGGACAATCCAAATAAGAACTTGGCTTTGGAAAACGCTAAATTTATCAAACAGGCCCCAAACAGTCAAAGAATAAAATTTAGAATAAAATTGCTAATTGAATGAATGAATGATATACCCCAACGGGGTTAACAGCGTCCAAATTGTCACGTGCTAAAAGCACTCAAGGAAGTATGGAGCCAATGTGGCAGACAATATATGATTAAATTAGAAATTCGTTTACATGGAATTTACGATTATGAAATTCTAATTATAAACACATCGATCTAGCCGCGAACTTTCTAACTTATAATTCTGCTCAGACACCGGGGGCGGGAGCCCCCAGTGGTCCTATCTAGTTAAGTTGTGATTGTGTATCTCTGTTGAAAAAATCTTAAAAAAATCTACACCTTTACAAGTAAAACCATCAACAGGAACACCCTGCACACCTTATCGCCTTTCAAAGAACATTATTTGTGGAAAATTAATGGATCGCTCAAAGTTAATACCAACTAATTAAAAAGTTCCATGCAAAATCAGAAAAATCCCGTTGACATAAGATAGGGCGTGGAAAAAGCACACCCCATTGACGCACGACAGGACAATCCAAATAAGAACTTGGCATTGGAAAACGTTAAATTTATCAGACAAAGAAGAAAATTTAGGATAGAATTGCTGATTCGTTTTTTCATTTGAATTTGGTGTACTTTGAATAACCTTTTAAGACCAATCACATTCTAAATTAAGTTGTGATTGTGTATCTCTGTTGAAAAAATCTTAAAAAAATCTACACCTTTACAAGTAAAACCATCAACAGGAACTATCGCCGTTCAAAGAACATTATTTGTATTCAAATATAAGTTAGATCCCCCAAAACGACCAGTAAAACCATAACAGGTGCGATTCAGCCCCTGCGTCGGCATACCCACCGATTTCACCTTCCCAACTCACCATCTAATCAATGTCAATCTAAGTACTCATTTTAACTGCGAAATTGACTTACCACGACGTAATCTATAATACATCGAGAAGTTTAAATTGGCTCTTTCATAATCAAATGCATTCGAAAAATGAGTTTGAAACTATAATCAAATCCAATTCATTCAGATCCAAAAAATGAAATCTTGAATCCAAATACTAAATCAAAATTAAAGACAAAAAAGTGTTGATGTCACCATCCTACCCGAAACTACACCTGTAAAACAGGTATCTCGCTCAATTACGCAAAACCGACAGTGATCCGGCAGTTCCAGCTGCACCAGTCATCCGTCAAGGTCTCGCAAATCGAACCGCCCAGCGTGTTACTCCACACCCAGTCAATCGACCTGCAAGCAGGCTACAACTATGGGGGGTTGTACTTATTACCCGAAAGACGGATGGCGAAGAGGGCGTGGCTCCCAACGTAACAAAATACACCACGGACTGCACCACAAACTTTTAATTATGAGGCCAGTGGACAGTAGTGTCATAAAAAAACCGGTGAATTACCAAGGACATCCTATCAGATGAAGGAAGTATCGTGAGCGGCCTCTTGTATTGTATTTCAGACAAGAGAACGACGTCCCAACATCCAAAAAGGAATTCAGAAAGTCGCACTAATACTAGCAGCAACCTTCCGAACCCGGAATCCGCGAATGTGAAAAAGCAGTTAAGAGATGTTATGTAAGATTCCGGGCTAACTGAACGAATCACTAAGTTCAATCCAAAATGCTCCAAACGAGTGGAGTATCTTATTCGATCTGTGTAAATTTTTTTCACTATTATTTTACGCTAAACGGTAACCTAAATCTAGACATATAACTACCAACCCAATCACACACCGGTGGCGTGAGCCACCTCTTCTGCAATCTAGTTAGGTAACGGTTTCTATGAAGTAGTAGACAATTTAATCTAGATGGGAATATTTTTGGAAATAATGTGAGAACCACTGACCTAATAAAAATTGGTCTGTCTGATTGTAGGAAAACAGAGACGCACTCCATACAAATAAATTAATAGTAGACTTCAGTAATGTCTGGCTAGACAATGTCACTGTTTAGAGGAAGTTATAGCCTAGGCTACAAGAAAACAAGAAACTTCATTAAGGCTGTAAAGATTGACAAGCCTGGTCCACGGTGTCATATTTCAGTCTCAGACGACATTTACCCAGATGGGCTCAAAATCCTTACCATGATTCAGATTTTGCAGCTTCAGTATGAAGCCAGACGAGGGTATTTTTTTGAGTTTTGATGCAACGCTGAATCTGAGTGGCATTTTACCTTTTCCGAGTTCTTCTAACGTTCGTAGCTCCTGGAATTCGTTGTTGAGTTCAACGGCCGCAGCTTCAGGTTCTTCCCCTAGTTCGAGAACGGCTTGGCACTCTTTTAACAACGCAATAGTTGGATAAGGAGCTAACTGAATCATTCTGCCGTTTTCAGATACTGCGGTCAAAATTATGTCTTTAGTACTACTCTCTATTTGTTTCCGACAAACGAAAGTATAGACCTCGGTAACTGCCTCACCAGCTAGGCTTTTCTCAAGATATTTTCTCGCACTCTCCTCCTGTTGTGAACTCATCCTTTCTCCCGCAGGCTGGACCTGTGTTGTTTTCATCCTCCTTCCTCCACTCGATCGCAGCTCGAGGAAGTCTTGCATGCGCTTCATATTAACTTCAAGTTCCGGGACCGACATAGAAGTTCTATAATTAGTAGTACTACTATTACTAAATTGCCTCAGCTTCTGGATAATTTCATATTCCTTGGAACTCTCATAAGGCTTGTTGTATCCATCCAGCACAATCAGCTTCTGAATCAAGTCTAAATGCCACTGGTTCACGGAAAATGCTTCGAGAATGTTCAGGCCCTGTTTTTCCAAAGTGAATTCAGAGTTACTGTCAATGTCATACTTGTAACTAATTTGCTCCGCCCAACGCATAAGTGGTGTGTTTGCGATAACACCCTGTAAAATGGGGATAGTTTGCAGAGACCCAAAACCCGCTCGATTGAGAATAAAGTCTTCCAGTTTATAACTTACAGTGTGTCCGTAAGGGTTTCGGTGAAGTAGGTTTTGCGCTCTCTTTGGCTCCATAAAGGCCAAGACGCCCCTCTTTGGACAAAACGGAATCAACATTTCATTGTTATCCCATAATTTGTGGCTCATCTTACGGCTTGGAGTTACCTCTTTAGTGACAGTTTTCCTAGCTTTTTTATGCATTACACCGGACAAGTAGTCCACTGCCTCTCTTGCAGTTGGACGACGGAATTCCATCGGGACTTTCGTATAAAAATCATCTTTAAGTTTCTCAGCCCATGAAATAAATAGTTCGTTGATACGTCTACCGACGCCCTGCAAATTAAACTCGTTATTGAAATTGTCATATTTTTTCCTGATCATATTTTCCAGTACCCTTTCTACTACAACATTCTCAGAGAGCAGCACAATGCCTGTACCTCTGTCTTGTGTAAATTGGATAGCCATTTCAATGGTAGCCAAGCGCCACACATCATTAAACCATTGTTGAACCAAATTTTCTGTAATAGCATTTCTAAATTTTCCGGAGTCCTCAGTAACAAACATCCCTTTCAACCCAAAAAAGCTTTCGAACCTTTCAATCGACTCCTCTTTATTTTCAGCCGTAACATGCCGAAATGTTCCAGGAACACCATCCACGTTAGTTGCGAAGCTCCTGTTAACTTTCCGGCTCTCTTCAATTGTTGTATACCACAGAACCCGTTCGATCCGATCTTCTCTATCATAATCTTGGCCTTCCAGAAACTCCCGAACTTCTCTATCTTCGGGTTCTTCCATACCATCCGCAAAAAGGCCAATGTTGTTCCATTGATTTTCTTTACTCACTTTTGCTAGAGCTTGGCTTACACCGAAATTGGTATTTAAGTCGTGATCTGCCAACACCATCGGCTCGCAGATATCCGTATCCACCATGACACCCTGATCCATTTCAAGAAACGCTTGGGAAGGTGCGAGAGAAAAAAAGTAATTCTCGATCATGGGTTCGTTCGGATTCTAGGAAATTGTTATTATGTGGTCCTACCAGATTTTTATAAAAAATAGGCTCCCGAAATTCCGAAGTCACACTGTCTGGAATAAGAGAGCTAAGAAAGTGTTCCGGACCTCCAACAGCAGGACAATCCTCTGTGTGCTCATCCATGACGCTGAAGGCGATGCGAGAAGTGACGCATGTAAATTTAATGTTGAACACTAGTAGAGTTAATACTAGTGGAGCCTGGATCTGCATCATGATAAATTGAGAAATTATGGAGTGTGTATATTATTAATTTAAGGTACTAGTTTGAGTTTTGTTGTTGACTGGTAATTACAAGTTTAGATTTCAACTAAACAACTTTCTTTCTTCAATATTCAATATATCGTGTATTTTATGGGTTAATACAATCAGTATTAGACTGCGGAGTTTGGTTTTACGGGTTGTAGTACAAGGTTGTCGAAAATTTAAAGTAAATTAATTGGTCTAGTAGTAATTAAGTAATAAATAATTCTATCACTTACAACCGTACTCATGTAGGTGTAAAGGCGGTCGTGAAGACCGCTATAATAGAAAAAAAAAAGAAAGAAAAAACTTAATCTCAAAACCCAAAAAGGTACACAGCTTCAATTAAAAAACATGGACGTTTTAACTTTTTAGAACGTAAAGGGTACAGTTTCAAATCTAAAAAGGTACACAGTTTCAAAAACTAAAACCGTAAACGCTTAAAGTCCAGAGT
>Ga0099797_101379_pt1 | contig 12958 bp, 11 predicted proteins | sample Uncmet_Sort48C_1_FD_89871 | JGI IMG/M metagenome (GOLD analysis project Ga0099797, IMG submission 89871) | Marine eukaryotic communities from CALCOFI LINE 67, Pacific Ocean - C012_Sort48C_1 | ecosystem: Environmental > Aquatic > Marine > Oceanic | place: Pacific Ocean: Monterey Bay | collected... | reverse complement strand
GAATGTACTGCACACGTGCAAACTGGCTGCGAGCAACTCAAAAACACAACAAACCTAAAGCAATGCAAAACAACACAGTGCAAACGTGAGCGTCATGCAACTAATTTGTGGGACAAAAACACAATTGATGGTGAAAACAAGCTGCTACACTGCGGCACTCTGCAATCGGCTGAAACGAATTCATACCCAAAACCTCCACTCGTCAAATGTGAAGAAAATCACACGCTTTTTGACTGGCGCTGCACGACACACACGTGCGCAAGGCAATTGCGTATGCGCGCAAAGACAGAATGCGGCACGCACGCACACTCACTCACTCACTTACACACAGCATTGCAAACATTGACTGGCAATCTTTTTGGGCACCTGTGCTGTTTTGAGAGGGTGCTCATGGGACGTCCGAAAAGCATTTCTGCAGGCAAATTTCCAACCAAGCAGTGCTTCCAAAGGAAACGGCAAACGCTTCGTTGGGAAGATCCACGGACCTGCCCAACGAAATGTTTGGCCATCATGCATCACCCGGAAGCATAACTTGCCTGGAAAAATGCCTGCAGCGATACCAGACGGACATCCCATCTGCCCCCTCTCAGCACAGCCAAGGTAAACAGCAACGCACAGCCAACAAGATTCATTTTCACTTACTACTAGTCTTAGTAGACACCTGGAAACATAACTTGCCTGGGAATCACAATGTGCTCAGTTGATCATCTCCTTCAACTTCATGAGCAAAACACGAACTCACGTGCCTTCAATTCCTCACCTCGACTCAGCTTCCATGGCCTTGGCATCATTGATGATCTGCTGGATCATGCCCATGACACCACCAGCTGCAGCCTTCTTCTTGTAATCCTTGAAGTGAGGAAGGGGAAGAGGGCCGGCAAGCTCCTGCTCCTGCATGCCTCCTTCTTGTCATGGAAGCCCTTCAAGTTCAGGATGTTAAATGCTGCCTGCAGCAGCGTTTGTGAAGCGCGCTGATCTGCCACAATGCACGCTACTTCATGATCTCGAAGATAACAAAATGCGTGGTTTGATACTGAGCTGCAAACTGAGCAAAAAGGAAACTGTGAACTGAAAACCTACCAAAAGGCAACACAACACAGCAACCAAATCAAACACTGCAAACACCTGCACAACATGCTATCCACATATTGCTCCGCAAAATACAACCAACATGCCACTTCCACCAGTTGTGCGCATATATACAACTGTGTTGCGCATGCACAACAAACACTCTGCAAGATGTCACATGCGAAACAATATTCCAACATGCGCACAACAATGAAGTGAAGCACCAAGATCATGCACATGCGCATAAACAATGCACCAATAAAATACTTACTGCAACAACATCAATGCACCACGTACGTACTCAGCTAGAAAATTGATCTTCAGTTCCATGCAAAAATAATAACAGCAATTCTTTCCCAAGATAAAATGATGAAAAACGCAAAATGAAATGAGGGAAAACACTCACGGAAACTTCGAAATGCAAAAAGAAAATAAAGGACCATGCAATACGCGCATCACATTTTTTTTGCCGCCATTAGACACATGGAAAAACTACTCCCGGCCATTGAACGCGATAGTCCCGCGATAGTCCCTGATTAGTCGGAAACAGAACCCTCCTCCATTTCGACATTTCTGCTTCAAACCCCTGCCCAATGTTCCCGCTGCCAAAGCAATTCACAACCACAATGTTCTCGCTACCAAAAAAAACACCCACAATGTTCTCACGACAGACAAACTCACAACCACAACGTTCCCGCTGCCAAAACAATTCTCAACCACAATGTTCTCGCTACCAAACAACATCACAACCACAATGCTCTCGCTACAGAAAGAACTCACAACCACAATGTTCCCGCTGCCAAAAATCACAACCACAATGTTCTCGCAAAAAAAAAAATCACACCCACAATGTTCTCGCCACAGACACACTCACAACCACAATGTTCCCGCTGCCAAAAAAACACAGCCACAATGTTCTCGCTGCCCAAAAAAAAACACAATGTTCTCGCTGCAAACAACTCACAACCACAATGTTCCCGCCGTCAAAACAAAAACACAACCACAATGTCCCCGCTAGAAAGAAAGAAAGAAAGAAAGAAAGAAAGAAAGAAAGAAAGAAAGAAAGAAAAAAAGAAAGAAAGAAAGAAAGAAAAGAAAGAAGAAAGAAAGAAAGAAAGAAAGAAAAGAAAGAAGAAAGAAAGAAAGAAAGAAAGACCACTGTCCGCGACTCCGCGCAGAAGTTAAAAACTGCCGCACGGGCTCGCAAACAAAAATCCCCCTCCAAAAAACAACCCAAAAAAATCACAACCACAATGTTGCGCTGTCCAAAAAAACCTTCGAAATTTCAAGATTTTCGGACTTTCACACGCTCCCAACCTCGATCTTTCAAACCTTCAAGCTTTCAAAACCCCCATGGACAAATCATTGGCGGGTCATCAAAATTATGAACGAAGTCACCCTTGGATCATCAACAAATCATTGGCGAACCGCCAATGGGTCATCAAAACGGACAAATCATCGATGGGTCATGAAAACCCACGAACATGTCACCGCTCGGTCCTGCGGCCGGGCTTATTTATAACGAATCGACGTGACTTCGCAGAAACTTCCCACTGGTGAATCTGGACTCGTATGCCGCCCCAAGACCTGGAAACCCTGGAAATGGTCAAATCCCAACCGCGCGCCCCAACCACACCCGTCATGTAGGATCCGCCGAAGCGCCACATCCAACCCCAAACAACAACTACATCCCAAAATCCTCAAACATCTCCTCTACTTACGACGCAACTTCGACAAAAACTTCGCACTGGTGAAGCTGGACTCGTAATGCCGTCCACGACCTGGAGCCCTGGAAATGGCCAACTCCCAACCGCACGCCCCCGCCACACCCGGCATGTAGACTCGGCCCAACTGTCACATCCAAACCCCAAAATGCAACAATCCGATGTATCTGACCACCACTTCTGCACAAACAAATACCGCCCACGACGCAACTTCGACATAAACACTGGTGAATCTGGACTCGCGCTCCATGCAAACCAAAAAATAACTGGAAATGGCCAACTCCTGTCCTCTCCGCCCCGCCCAACTTGTAGAAACCCCAAAGCCATTGCAAATTGCTTCTCGCACATGCCCGATTCGAATGCAACTACCTTTTGAACTTGCACAAAAACATACCGGCATTGCGGTGCAAAAAAACACGCGCGCCTCGCGCACGGCGCAGGCCTGCCTTTTTTTCTGATGCCACCACTTGAAAATGCCATCGAACATTGAAATTCTCAATGCGCCCCCCGCCCCGCCAAACTTGCGGACAATCCCAAACTACGGCACTTTGCTTCAAACACATGCCCGATCCGAATGCAACTGCCTTTTGAATTTGCACAAAACCATACCGGCGCGGCGGTGCAAAAACCGCACGCCCCGGCCTACCCTCCTGATGATGATGACCAGCAGTTGAACTGCCATCGAACATTGAAATTCTAAATGTCCTCTCCGCCCAACTTGTAGAAACCCCAAACCATTGCAAATTGCTCCTAACACATGCCCGATCCGAATGCAACTCCCTTTTGGATTTGCGCAAAATCATACCAAAGTTGCGGTGCAAAAAAAAAACGCACGCTCTGGCCTACCCGGCCGGTGTGCGCGGGCAAGTAGGCGAACAATCAGTGTGTGCGGGCAAGTAGGCAGGCAAGCAATCAATGCGTGGGGGGGGGGGTAAATAGGCAAACAATCAGTGCACGGGTAGGTAGACAAGCAATCAATGTGTGGGTAGGTAGGCAAGCAGTGTGTGGGTAGGCAGTCAGTCGGTGCGTGGGTGGGCAAACAGTCAGTCAGTGTGTGGGCAAGTAAGCAGTCAACCACTGTGTGGGTAAGTAGGCAATCAATCACTGCGTGGGTAGGTGGGCAGGCAAGCATAAACCGGCCTGACCCCGGACCCACGACAATGAGGCTTCCTAAAAACCGAGCCAACCAACCAACCAACCAACCAGCCACAACCAGCCAACCAACCAGCCAGCCAGCCATCCAACCACAACCTGCCACAGCCTGCCAGCCAGTCAGCCTGCCAACCAGCCAGCCAACCAACTGCCGGCCGGCCAACCAACCAACCACAACCCCGCCAACCAAGATCTGCCGGGGTCACAAATTCCGCCGGGTCCTGGCAGAATCTGCGTCCGCGCTCCCAAGCGCAAAGCAAACCCAATCACAACCACTCATGGCACGATATGTCGCGATCAGAAATGCCATGTGCCGGGTTCACAAATTCCGCCGGGTCCTGGCAGAATTTGCGTTCGCGCATCAAAGCGCGACATTAGTCAAATCAAACAGACGCTCATGGCAAGATCTGTCGCGATCACAACTCCCATGTGCCAGGGGCACAAATTCCGCCGGGGAGGCGCCGCCATCAATCCTCCCTTACACGAAGCAAACGTCCACCAACCATATGATCCTGCACGCCACCATGGGGAGGATCTCCACTTGGCCTATCAGCTGCTGCTTTTGTCCTCCTTCACTGAGGTTCCACTGCATGTCCTCTCCGAGGGTCGCCCCGAAAGCCTCGACAGTCCCGTCTTCGGGGTCGATCATTACTGCTCCGTACGTGCAGTGGGTCCACCCCTCACCTTCGCAGGCTCCATCCGAGTAGATCAGGATCGGGGGGCGCCGGTCGGACACGTCCATGTTCCTCTGTGGCATTTCGCTGATCGCGTCCAACCACCACTCGATCGCTTCTCGGACGTCAGGGCTCAGCCATCTGGGTCCCGAACATGCATCCACCTTGTTGAGCGTATGGAAGGCACTTGCTCCTATCCTGCCAAAGGCCTGTGCATTCGAGAACTGCATCTTTCCCCGAAGGGCCGCGATCTCTGCGCCCGACGCTATTTGTTTCTCCTTCATCTGTTCGTACATCTCCTCGATGCACTCCAGCCTTTTCTTCGTATTGGCGATCACTATCCTTGGTTCAGCCGTGTACGTCACTTGGACCCCAAGGCATCCGAAGGAGTCCGTCGGGTACTTGAGCGAGTTGTTCTTTTTCTTCAACTTCCAGCCTAGGAGGGTCATCAGCCGGACCATCCTGCTGTACATCTTCCGGGCCAAGATCTTCGGTGCCACCGTCGGGAAGTCATCGAAGTACGTCCCCGTGGTGACTCCGCCGAACTCGTGTACTATGTGGTTCAGCGCTCGAGACGCCCGGTTGAAGCCGTGCACTGCAGCGCGGGCTCCGAACGGGAGCGCTCTTGTCAAGAAGAATTCTACTTTTCCGCTAGTCGGGTTCTTCAACGCCAGGACCGCGTATTTCTCGTGCGCAGGTTCCACTGGGCATTGTCGGTATGCCGACTCCAGGTCCAGGCACGCTCCTTGTAGTCGCGTGGGCCCTGACAAGAAGTCTTGGTGACACTGGTGCTACGACTTCCGTCCGTTCTCCCATTCTACCTGGAACCACCCCCCGTCCTTCTTCGCCATTTCTATGAGCTCCATCCAGATGCGGGACAGGTTCACCACGTGGTCCACGCCGTCAAGGTCGATCCTTTCCTCGACGGTGGTGCACCCGTTGATGAAGTATTTCGAGAAGTCGTCTATCTGCCGTATCTTCTCGCCCTGCTTTACACCAAATCTCCTGGATGCTACCCACCTGTCGGTGCCCAGCAGATTGGTGATTTGCTCCTCAGTGTACGGCCCTTCGGCCCAACCTTTCTCCACTTCGTTTCCGTCCTTGGCTTCTCCGCACGTGAGCTCGTAGACGGCCTTGTCTACCTCGGAGGTCTCCCCTTGCAGTAGGGATTGTACTAGGTCCTCCCGCAGGTCCTCTGCCATGCTCTCCAGCCATTCAGGGTCGGCCCCAAATTCAATTTCGTGTTCCTCCTTCTTCTTGAACACCCCGGTCTCGGGCATGTCGCCTGCCAGTGGGAAGCCCTCCCTGACACACCTGGCGACGTCGATGTCGGGGTACTTTATCGTCCTCAGCAGGTCCTCCATCAATATCGTCTGCTTGCCTTGGCTGACTTTCTTCACCCAGGCTTTCAAGTTCTTCCTGGCAACTTCCTCCTGTTCTTTGTAATTGGCGGCCCTTCTTGCCAGGATCTCAATGTTCGCTTCCCACTTTCGGTCGAACTCCTCTACTCCCTTCTCCAGGGCTTCGACCACAAGCTTCAGAGTCCGGTCGGGGACGAACGCTTGTCTTCTCCACGGCACTTTTACCTTGGTCGATTCTTTGATGAACTCTTCTGTCGTCCATGGCTCTCTTATCTGGACTCTGATTTCCCATCTGTCACTCCCGCGTCTTCCCAACTTTCTTTGAGTGACGGATTCGATGAGACTTCCTTTTCGGAGTGTGGTGTCTCCGATCACTTGGTCTTCTTTTAGGGGGCCCGGGATCAGCGCCGTCGCCTTCAGGGCGTGCAATGTAATCCACGTTGGCTCCTTTCTTTCGGGGACGTTTGTGTCGTGATCCTTCCTTGTCTGCTTCCCCGCCGCCGCCCTCACTTGGGTCAGGTGGGGGTCGCTGGTGGCAACTCGTCTGGTGATTCTTGGCTTGGGTGTCGGCAGTTCTCCCTGCGACGTAACCTCTGTGGCTGTCTTGGCCATCGCCTCGCACAAGCCCTCGGAGTACTCACACTCTAGCTTGGTCGCCCACTGCCATTTTCCGTCGGCCCAAACTTGTCCCCAGGGCTCATGCTCGTGGGATCCGTCGCACTTGACCGCCAGCTTGGTGAAGTGCTTTTCGTTTGTTACGAGCCTCGTCCACTTGTCTCTTTTCGCCCCATACATGCACGCCTGGAAGTCGACGTTGTATGTTTCTATGTCCTCCATGGCTCGGCGTACGTCCGGGAAGCTCCAGATGTAGGAGCCCCTGGGGTTCTCAACTGTAAATGGTATCTTCCATTCGTCGCACTCGTACATGAAGCGCGCGATGGCACCATAGATTTTGTTCGCGCTCTTGACCTTCATCTCCTCCCACGGCGTTAGCCACGGCAGTCCCATTGGCCACTGTTCTGACCGCAGCGGTCATGGCGGGCGACGTCCGTTCCACGTCGGCGCCCACCGCTCTCTTGCCTTGCTTGCTGTGCCGCACGGGGGAGCCATGTGCACATAGCTCGCTTTACGGATCAGCTTCAGAACCTGTTGCACGTGCTCGGGTTTGGTGAGGTCCTTGTTGATGACTGGGATGCGGGTCTTGTGCTCGTTGCCGGCCCAGTCGATGGGACGAACGTCCCACCCATACTGCCTGAGTGACACGCTCAGGCCGGCGTGCCCGCAGCAAATCTCGATTGCTAACGGCGTCTTCTTCGGCTTGTGTTCGACTTGTGGGGGCTTCGACTCCCACTCCAAGCGCTGCTCCCAGGAACGTTTGTACTTCTTTCGCGGCACCCAGTCCGACATGATTCGGTTGGCACCGTTTGACTCAACGTGCGCTCTTCTGGAGCCAAACACATGTGCGTGCGTGTCTGCACTTACTGGGCGAGGCCCCAACTCGACTAGCTGGGTTTTCCTCATGCACACACATGTTTGAAAACTTCTGACACGATCACATGCTTAGCTCAGGTCTTCCCGGGTGATACGTACTCGATGTGCACGCTGCTCTCCCTTTGGCTCACCTCTTCGGGCACTTCGCCGCTCCGTGGTCGGCTGCGCCGCATATCATGCGCACATGGAGGCCCTTCTTGCACGTGCCTCCCGGGCCCGCATACGTGCAGCCACATTTCATGTTCCATCCGAAACATTTCGGCGCGCCCTTTTTGGTCGTGGCACTGTACCCCTTGAGCTCGCGTGGTACTTTTCCACTGCCAGTCGCCGATGTACCCTTGGTCTTCCACGAACTCTTCTGGCCCCAGGACTCCTTCCACTGGCCTCGGCCTCCCTTCTTGCCCTTGCCGCTCTTTCCCTTTCCTCCCTTGCCTTTGCCTTTTCCTCCTTTGCCACCTTTGTAATCCCCCTTGGGGACCCACGGCTGTCGATATCGATCGTCGCCTCTGCGCCTTTTATCTTTGGCACCTGAGGAGGAACTGGAGGAACGGGATCGCTTACCCCTCTGTCTGCTCCTGTTGGCGTCCACCTGGACTTCCGACGGGATGAGGAGTCTCTGGACTGACCACAGCTTCAGAGCCGCCTTCATGGCCACGTAGATGGGGTAATTGCTTCCTTCGGATCCTTCTTCGTTTGCGTCTTCTTTTCGGATTCCGTTTCTGGTCAAGGTCCGGATGACTCTCCACATCTCTTGGTCTGCCGTGATGGCTCGATGTACTGGGATCCTCCCTATTGGGTTGGAAGGATCTGTGGCGTGTCGCAGGATCGCCACCCATTCGGCGTGCTGCTTGTACTTGAGGAAGCCCGCCAGGTGCAGGGCCAGGCCCAAGCGTTGCAAGCTCTCCAGCATTTCCAGCCTCGTCTCGACTGTGGCCATCGGCCTGGTCATCTTCTTCATGCGCTCCTCGTCCTTTTCTGGGTCGTCGAACCTTTTGCGGTCACGCTTCTGGACTTCTTTTTCTTCCTCCTGATCCTCGGAGGTGCAGAGGGCTGGGTCTGGCCATTCTGTGACTCTGTTTTTGAACGCCATCGCGTAACAGAGGTCTTCGAGTCTTCTGCCTGGGCACGCTGCCCTCTCCATGACCCCCGGCCACGAGTCCTCGAACTTCCTTCGGAGACGCTCTCTGCGCTCTTGCCTTTCTGCGTGTGTTATCTTTGGCGCCTTTTCGTCTCCATCGTGCTCGCACCTGTTCGCCTCGTAGTTGATGGTCGCGGTTCTGCACCGGAACAATACGACTTTCCATTTCGACAGCAGGGCCGTCGGCTCCGCAGGGACCTCCATTTTCGGGGTCCAGTCCTCCTGGTCGAGGTCGTCCTCCAGTGTGCCATTCTCGACTTTCCCTTTTCCTTTTTCTGTTAGGACCCAAACGGTCCTCCCTCTGTGGTCAATGGCCTCCTGTGGCTCGGACCAATCTCCCTCGATTTCCTTGACCAACTTCTTGAGAGCTTGGTCCTCCTGCGGCTGCTGAATGTCGCCGCCGGCGCTCGCATGCGCCAGCGCCTCCATTGTCGTCAGCCCCAAGGCCTTCAGTGTTGTCCAACGCTCCTCTGTGTAAAACTCCTTCTCCCGAAGGAAGATTTTAAGATCGTTTTCCGAGTCGTGGTACGGCATGGTTGTCTGGCGTCGTAACTTGCTCGGGTCTATGCCGGCTCGTTTTACTGAGCCAAACTCGTGCTGAGCAGTTTTGCTCACACGTGAAACACAGCTCGCACTTTTTTTCTTTTGGTGACACTGCTTACACACACAAGATCATTGTCGCTTCACATGTCCCTTTACTGGGCACTTAGTCACGGATCGGGATCTCCAAGCACTCGGCGCACTCGTGGGCGGACTTGTGGTCCTTGAGCTTGGCGCAGGTGGATGTACACCAGATCCTCCCACCTTGGGGTCCGCTCACGTTGCGCGAGCATTGGTGCGAGCACTCTGTCGATTCATCTTCGCAGTCTTTGCATTTGTGCTCTCCCTCGTGGAACTTGGGCTTATCGCATTCCTTTGAACAGAAATCATCCGAACATTGACATCCGCATCGTTGCTCTTCGCTCGTGCTGGCCTGGAGGTGCGGCCCCCAGCCACTGTCTTGGCAAAACCCACACTTGTGGACCCATCCCATGTGGTCCGTGGGGCGGACACATGGCCCAGCGCAGTAGTGCCCATGTCGGGAGGTGCCTAGCCACGTAGAGCATGGGTCTCCGCACTGGTCGTCTGGCCCTTCCTTGGGCTTGTTGTAGTTCGAACAGAACTTCGCCTTCTTGGGGGGCGCCTGGATCTTGAAGGGGGCGTTCCATTCATAGTCCGTTGACGATATCTCCGTGAGGAAACGCTCCTCCTCTCTCTTCCTTGGTTTGGGCTTGCCAATCGTTTGCTTCACACTGGGCTCGTTGCCTCTGCGGAACTGCTCCGTCTTCTGGATCTTAAAGCTGAATCTGGCTCCTCCGCCTGCCCACTTGCTCTGCGGGCCCGCTTTGATCTGCAACGATGCGGCCAACGTCTTCCATGGTACCTCTTCTCCAAGGAATTCTTGCACTTTGTTCTGGATCTTCTTGGATTGCAGCGCCATGGCTTGAACTTTCACACACAGGTTCTGGTTCGAGCACGCACTCTGCAACCGCGCTCATTGAGCAGTTAAGTGCTGCGCGCTGTGCCTTTCACTGTTTTAGATACAGATACACACAGAACAGAATTCCCGCTCACGACTCCATCGGGGAGAAGGTTGGCGCATGATGAGGCGCGTTAGCCACGCGCAGCAGCACCTGGAAGACTGATTTGTCGAGGGGTCCTGCCCGTACCTCGAACGCTCCCAATTCCACCAACGCCTTTGCTGCCGTGGTCTCATTCTGGATATCCTGGTTAAGCCGCTTGATCGCGCGCTTCAGGTCACGAGCCACTGCAGCTTCCACCGCCTGGTCTGCCACGCTGTGTACGTGCTTGAATATGTTGCTCGTCCATGCGGCATAACTTTTACACTCAACCCATACTGAGTCCGGATAGAAGGCTCCAGGGTTGCCTTGGTGAAGATCAAGGAGGCTGAACTTGATCGGGCCTTTGTTCGTTACGATGGTCACGAAGGCTCCCCGGTAGAAAGTGTTCACCCGGCGTGTGGCCCGCAAGATGGGGGCCGAGTGGTGCACCATCGCATGCGCGTCACTAGGGTCCACCATGCTCAGGCTGGGTTTGTTTACTGACACTCTCTATAGATCATGTCTCGGGGCGCGCTTCACACACGCTGTTTTTGTGTCTTGAAAAGGTGCACACACATTTCATAAAGGGGGAGGAGTCTTTCTCAGGCGCCTTCCCACTTCCCTTTACCACATCTCATCCGTGACGTAGTCTGGCTCTTCTAGCTCATCCTGACCGTGCTTCAAGCATCTGGGGCATGTTACCCTTGTATTGAAGGGCATTGGTCTGTACGCCCCAGTTCTGGACCGTGTCACGGTGCTTGTTACAGCCTTGCACAGGGGTGTTGTAGATGCGCCGTGCTCGTAGAGCTTCGATCCGATGTGGATCTGGCCATTCTCCAACTCTACCACGAGTTGCGGGGGCTCCGGCTTGCTGAGCTGGAGGATCGTGTAACGATCGTCGTCCCCCCAATCATCTTTGACCAGCCCAGCGTATACCTCTTCGTCGGTACCCTCAGACATTGCATCGTCTTCTTCCTTCGCATCTTCTTCTCTGCTGGCTTGCCTGGCCTCTTGCCCCAGGTTACTGAGACCGAGCTGTTCTGCCAAGTCATCTCCTTCGCCCTCGTATGATTGATTCTGGTTCTCTAACCACTGCCTGACTGCTGCCGCTGACGTACCCGTTTCCGGGTTGTCATTGCTGTCTTCTTCTGGTGGTACGTGGTACCTGGGCGGCGGCGGAGGCCCTGGGCTCTTCTGGGATCCATCCCACTCGACCATGGTCACGCCCATAGGGTACTGTTCGCCTTCTGGCTTCCCCTGCGCCTTCTGTGTTCTGACGCGCGGGAAAGCTCTCATGGCCAGTGTGTTGTCTCTTGCCAGTCGTTCGGCTTCAATCCCCTTCAGTACTCGCGCTGCGACCTGACTGTGGGCGGCTCGTCGCCTCAGGTCATCCAGGTCTTCCTTGGCATCGTCTTCGGCTTCTAACCCTTCCATGGTCTCCGAGAGGCTTCCTTGCCTCTTTTCCACTTCGTCGTCTTCTTTTCTTTCTTCCTGGGCTTCCCTTCCTGTGGTCGCACCGGCTTCTTCGAGTTTCGGGATGCCCTTCACGAAGGGCATTTCCATGTTGAGGCTCCCGAACGGGTCGTAGTCATCTGCATACCTCCTCGAATGACTCTCATCTGGCCTGAACTTCTTGGCACGGATTTCCTTGAGCACTGCAGCCAGTACCCTCATGGGGTGGGACCACGCTGTCCTGGCATACAGTTCCACCATCTGTTGTCTTCCGCTGGCGTGGTAGCCTAGCACTCGCCGAATGTCCTCGAGGACGCCCCTCTTGGCCAGGACCGTGAGGAACGTGGGCTTACACGAGTGACTTGAGTACTTTGCGGCCTCCTGGTTCGTCAAGCCCATCTCGTTCACTAGGAACATTCTGATCAGGGACGTGACCTTCTCTGACGGCATCGTGGTTCCTTTGATCGGTTTCCACTGCCCGTCGATGTTCGGATGGAGCACGTCGAAGGTTTCGGCCATCTTCAACTGCTTTCTGAGGGCCAACCACTCTTTTCCCCAGAGGAGCCCGCTCACGCCTTTCGTGTGGGCTACTACCTGTAACGTCTTCCCTCTTCTTTCTGGTCGTTGACCGTTCTTTGTCAATTCACTGCGAGTCTCCACGAAAACCAATCCCTGGTCACATTCTCCTTCTAGGACCGGCTCGTTCGGGATTCTGGCTGCGTCGAAAGCTCGGAATCTGGTTCCGGTGATGAACCTCACGAAGCCCCAGCTTTCTCTCTCTTCCGGGCATCTGGTCTTGTCGAAGACGAGTTCTTCGAGCACCCCCACCATCTCCATAGATAGGGGTTCGGCCTCTCTCTTCTTCTCTTTCCTGGCCGAACATTTTTGGACCTGCGCTTTGATGTACTCTTTCTTCGTAATCCTTTTCGGGTCGTCTAATATTTCGGCCCTGAAGGTGAAGAAATTGAAGGCAGCAACCACCCTCTTGGCATACGTGGCGGCCTTCTGTTTCTCGTTGACGGCAATCAGGAACTTGTACAGCATGTGCTCGCTCCACGGGTTCGCCGTGGGGGCGTGTTCGTCGCACCACTGCACGTAGTCGGCCAACCTGTTCAGGTAGTCCGGGTGGAATTTGTCAAAGGGTGCGTACGTATCCTTCAGGATACGCAGAGGCTCGAGGTCCGGAGCTTCGTCGATCATAGCCGCCAGGCCTGACTGACTTCGATACCTTTCCGTCAACGCCCACCATTGCAGGAGGCGGTCCATCTCCGCCGCCGTCATGGTCACAGCCTGCTCT